>Ga0214172_1000004_pt1 | contig 178144 bp, 185 predicted proteins | sample TroBogEpilimnion_29_FD_153010 | JGI IMG/M metagenome (GOLD analysis project Ga0214172, IMG submission 153010) | Freshwater microbial communities from Trout Bog Lake, WI - 12JUL2007 epilimnion | ecosystem: Environmental > Aquatic > Freshwater > Lake > Epilimnion/Euphotic zone | place: Trout...
AATAAAAACCAGTCTCGGTCTGCTTTGTTCTTAAACCAAAACTTTGCATTGTTAGCGTACCAGCGACCGCCAGGTTTGAAGACATCTTCTTTTAGTGATGGACCGAATGTCTCAACATTCCACTGTATCATGTCGAGCCATGTCTGTTGGATTTGATGATACATTTCAGGCACTACTGGTTTTACCGTATAGTATTTTGCACCATATACTTCACCTTCAGCAAGTTCAAAATCCATCACACCCATCTCCATAGGAACCATTGATAGTCTTTTTCTTCTTTGAAGTAATACATCATACCGGTACTATCTTCAAGGATAAAGATTCTGTTGCGAATGTTCTCATTAAGATTTTCACGAATCCAATCAAGTCGTTCAGTGTTGGTAGTATCATTGTCATCCCAATTATCTTTATCTTTAAAATAGATATTATAGGGCCAAACACTTTTGTTTAATTTTCTTGTCATATCCATCTTAGTGAATAAAAAGTTGCATCACGCTCATCTGTAAAGTATACATCAAGTCTAAACCAACAATCTCTTTCTTGTTTTTCTTCCCATTCAAGTTCAACTATCATAAACTTTTCAAAACTAGGACAATTAGCAATCGCCCATTCTACTGCTTCATCCGAGTTGTAGTCTCCGTAAATGTATTTGCTAACAATCACAGCCATCGTAAAATGAACCACTCGGCATGTTTTTGTTCTTTAAACGTATACGTACTACCAAACTTGTTCCACTTACCTGCACCTACATTAACTACACACCAATCATTAACGTCAACCGCATGCCTCATGTCTTTAAATCTAGGAAGCGCAACAACAGTCCAACCTTGTGTCTTGTGAATATCAACCATTGTTTCATTGTCAATTGCTTCTTGTATTTCTCTACTGAAAGCCGACATAATAGTATCAGTATCAGTGTAACTATCTTCTGTCGTCCAGTTTGCAATAAATGTTTTCATTTCCATCTTAACTTAAACCATGCTAAATCTTTTTCGTTTTTGAAGGCAAAGAACAACACATCACGACCACCTACATCATTCATAGAAAAATCTTCTGTGTCTCTCCATAACATTGTATCATCATATTCATTGTGAATCAAGCCTTTTTCCCGAATAACTCTATGGATATCGTATCTGTATTTGTCCAAACATGTATAATCACACCAATCTCTAACTTCTCGTAACCATTTCATCCAATCAGTTACACCCGGTGGCAACCATTCAAAGTAACAGAGATATGGGTAACCATGATAATATTGACTGACAAGTGTTACCCGATATAACACATCTATGTCATGTTCTTTTTTATATTGACGCCAAGTTTGGCAATTATGTTTCATTAGAAAGTTTTTATTCTTTCTAAGTTTGTAGTAGGCTTTGATTCGTCTAAGTAGTTTCATTTGTGTTTAAGTAGGAACCAGGTATACAGACCTTCGTCTACAATTTCAAAAGTACCATCAATATTACCGTCATTATGAATCCACATTTTAATTCCATAATGTTCTTGTACATACTTGTCAAATGAATCTGTAAAACCAGTATATGATGGTTCATGATAACCATTATACTGTTTGTCATATTCTGTTTTAAGAACTCTTAACAATCTCCAATAGTCATACTTGTTCATCTATACCCGTCCATAGATATATCTTCATACTCACCAGCAAATGCAATTCTGAATATCTTAGCGGCTTCGCTGTGTTCAAACTGAATCACATCATAATTTATTGGTCTGTCCATTTTGGTGTACGCATCTTGCCACTCAACATGGAAACGACTGAAGGGACCTTGCTCTGGATATGATGCTGCCCACCAATACATTTCACTAGTGCAAATTTTTACTTTGAATCTGTATATAAAGACTGGGCGATTGTTGCCACCGCTAGTAAAAAAGTATTCCATTATCTCACCAACTCTTTAATCATGTTAAATTTACTGATAGCATCTAAGACATTCTTCCAAGCATCAATCTCTGCTGTAGTGGATATCTTATTAACAGGTTTGTAGTTATAAAAGTGATTAGGACATTCTGCCCAAATGCTTACTTGAACTCCATGACTATGAGATGCTGCCGATTCTCTCCAGTCAGCATATTCATTGTCCCAGTAGTACAATCCATAACCTTCTTCATCATCACCAAGAGTTGGCAACTTATATGCTAAGTAGTAACCGTCTTTTTTTGGACGGTAATCACCAACATGATACCAAATACTTGTATACATCATAGCCACCTCAACAAGAACCATTCATAATCTTGTTTGCGTTTGAATCCAAAGTATCTTCCACGATTACGCCAGTTAGAACTTTTGAAATTACTATAGCAAAATCTTTCAACCATGTAGATATGCTGCCAGTCTTTGAGTTCATACTGATAGGGCCAGTACTTATCATTGAGTTCTTGTTCTTCAAACCATTGTTTCATTAAACTATCTATCTTATTCATCGGTTTCAAATCTTTAACAATAGCCAAGCATACTTCTTTTCGTCTAAAACTGTAATCCTACGCCAGTCACCTTCAAACTTACTAATCTTAACACCGTACTTGTATTTGGCAATCACACGCATACCTTCACTGTTGCCCCAGTTTGATTCTTTTGCTTCACGCTCAATCAGTTCCATTATTGGATTGAATGCGGGTTCGTACCATTTAATTACTTTCATAACCACCTCAACAAAAACCAAGTCCACTGCTGCTCAGTAAATTCAAATGTCATGGATTGATTTTCATCACGATAGATACGATTGATTCCGTAGTACTCTAATATCCACTCGTCAGCTAGTCCTTCATACCCATCCTTCATCCATCTTTCACGAATTTCAGGAGTCATGTTTTTTTGAATGACACTATTTACTTTCGTCCAGTTCTCAAAATTCTCTTTTCCTGTACTAAGTCTAGCATTGTATCTCAGTAGTTTCATAGCCACCTCAAACTAAAATGAATTGCATCACATTCATTATGGAAGTAGAAGTCCATATAATCTTCTGTTGGGTGTGTTGTATAACATGTACCAGGAACGCCAAACTGTTCTATTGCCCAGATACAGGTTTCATTCCAATCATTAATAGTATCACCCTTCTTCCAAGGTATGCGTACTCTAGTACCCTGCCAGTTTGAGGGTTTCGGTGATTCGTTCTTTAAGTTCTGGTTCACGATGAAACTTTAATGACCATTGTTCTGGATTTATGTTATCAGATATAATTCTAACATGGTCTTGATTTAATGTCTCTAAAAAATGGATACCGCTTTGACTGCAATACAACATCCATGGACTTATTTTGCCCGTAAACACGGCTTGGCAAATCCTACCCTTGTTACCATAACGTAAAACATCTTTATGTTGGATGTTTTCTATTTCGGCTAGTTCAATACAGTATGAAACGCTACGATGTATTGCATCGAAGGCATCCTCACGCCTTAGGTAGTCACAAAGATATTGACTATACAAACTATCAGTTGCCCATTTGTCAATGCTCTTGTTCTCTTTTAACAACCATAACATATACTGAATGGGATTAATCACTTTGGTATCTGAACAGTAGTTACCAAACTTCACAAATGCAGTATAGTATGCACTTTCAACAAATGCATCATAGGTGTTGTTTTTCTGCCTAACATGTAAAGGACTCTTTGAATAGAATTCTACCCATGTTTGGAATCCTATCCTGTTACCAACGTGGTCTTTACTGAGCCATCTTTCTTTTTTCTTGCATAGATGACTAACCAATGTGCGTTCACGTGCAAACTCTTTGTTACAGAATTCACATGTGTACTTAGAGATTTCCTCTGTCTCTTTCATATTGTTTAATATCTTCATCGGTTACAAGTTGTGTTAATGTTTCAATGTCTGAGAGTTTTAAGTTAGGATAAATCGTTGCAAGATACATTTTCTTTTTATGTTCTTCCATGTATGCTGCAACCAGTTCTTCTAGTGTATCACTATCAATACCCTTATACACCTTTGTGTAGTATTCGCTGATTTGTTGCTTAGTTGGCTTCTCTCTAAATGTAGAAACCTTGTCACTAAGTTGTGGTATCCAACTGTGATAATATTTCATCGACTTTGGACTTACTGTGCAAAGCATCAACCATTGCAGTTTAGGATGCTTCATTACATGTTCGTTGAACAAGTGCGTGTTTGCAAAATGTTCTGTTCGCACAACATGGTCACTTGCTTTACCATTTGTATTGCTGATCCACTTTGTCATCATAAAGGGAACAAACTTGCGTTGTTGTTCGTCTGTCAGATTGTCAAAGTAATCATAATCTTTTCTATCTAATGCTTCAATCGCAGGGAACAATGGAAAGTCCATGTCCTGAAATTTTTCATCTTTTGGTGTTGCTAGTTTCTTGGTTGCCATTAGAATGCCTGATTGTAATCAATAATCTCACAGTTGCGACTAATTTCTTTTACAAAGTAAACACAACGGGGTTTATCACTATCATCAATTGGCACACACAAGAACTGTCCATTCTTCAATCGTGGTGCATACCATGTTACATCGTGATAGATATCAACAATCTCAATGTCTTGGAAGCTAGGTCTAAAACTACTGAGTGGATTAAATTCAAATGCTTTGAAACCTCTGTCATTGATACTTGTTAATGGTAATGTTTCCAAATCTCCCATTTCAGGTTCACCAATCAATATCTGCCAATCAACTGGCATCTTAACTGTTTTATCACCGATGCGTAACACAAGTGCGGGACTGTTAAATGATTCTAAAAAGATTAGTGGTATATAATGATAGTCTACGTTTTGTGGATTTGAGTTGTCAAGTATTGCAAAGCGCAAGTCATCTACCTCTTCGGGTAATGTCTCTAAGTTATAGTATGTATTATCTAAGGTAAGTATTCTCATAGTTGTATTCTATCATTTATATTTGACTTTTTCAACATCAAAAGGGTAGTTAGCTTCTTTGTAAAAAGCCTTGCGTTGTGTTAGGTGACGTTTTGCAAATTTGCAACTAGAAGTTATGTCCCATATTTGGACAAAATCTTTATCCTCAGCTTTTCTAATCCCTCGTCCAATAGATTGAATAACCCGAACGAAAGATTTGCCTGGTTCAATAAGTATAAGGTTAAATATACGAGGGATATTAATCCCAACAGCAGCAACACCATAAGTAGCGATAATAACTTTATTAGTTGCAGTAGCAACTTCATCATACTGTTCTTTCCTCTCTACCATGTTGGTGTTACCAGACACAAAACTAACATCGTATTCTTCTTTTAAGATACTGAATATGTTGCTAAGTCTTACCTGTAATGCTTTACCTGCTGCAACACGATCAACCAATATCAATGTGTTGCCTGATTCCTTGATTTTATTTATGATGGATGCAATGTGATCTAGTCGCTTCTCGTCTTCAAGTAAATGTTTCAATTCACTTTGGTAATTGCTAAACTCCACTTCGTCTTGCAATTGCATAATGTTAACGTGACAGTTAGCAAGAACACCCATGTCTTGTAATGTGCTTGCTGCAAGTTTGTTAATCACATGTCCTAATGATACATACAATGCTTGTGCTTCAAATATTGCTTTAGGTATAGTACCAGTTAATCCCCAACGAATTGGAATGTTACTCATAACACCAGTCAATAGTTCTTTCAACACTTCTGCTTTAGCCATGTGTACTTCGTCAACCATGACGCACACAACATCTTCCAAGAACTCACCGATTGGTATTTCTGCTTCGTCTGCTTTTGTTTTCTTAAGCATGTTACCTAGACTTTGCCATGTGCAAATTGTATGCTTCTTACCATACTCTTTTCTGTCACCATAGTATACACCAACATCAAGACCTAAGTTGATATAGTCTGCTTCTGTTTGTGTAACCAAACTCTTGTTAGGAACAATAACAATACTACGCCCATAGTTTTCAATTGAATGTGATAATGCTGCTGTGATTAATGTTTTACCTGCACCAGTCGCAATCTCTTGTATTGATTGTGGATTAGCTAAGAACTGATTAATAATCTCAATCTGATAGTCACGCAATACAACAGGTTGTCCTGCGATTGGATGTTTTGCAGGCCATACTTTGTGTGCAAATGTTTGTTCAGTGACTTGTCCAAACTGAAAGGTTGTGCTGTATGTGCGTAAGTCTTCTAACTCAATGTCATACCCTGCATTATCAAGTATAGGTAATATCTCTGGTAACAGATTTACATAACTGCTACCACCTAAACTAAAAAAGCTGATCTTTCCATTCCAACGACCTAGTCGGACACTTGGCAAAAATCTTGCACCTGGCTTTTCATATTCAAACTTCTTCATCAGAGCCTTACGCTCTGACAAATCCAGTCCTTCTATTTTTACATTAACTTCATCTTTGATGATTAGCTTACATTGTTTCATTTAATATTAATTGGTTTGCTTGTTGCAAGGTTCACTACCTTTGCAATGTATACGTTCCCTCTAGATAGAGAAGACCATAATCCAGTGTTGACAATCACTGGGTAGTTGTATTCTTTGATACTTGTATTGAGTTTTTCGTTCTTTGCTTTAACTACGTAATCAATGTCATATTTGATACATGAGTCAACTAATGCTGGTATAGATTTTGATCCACTCAAATGTGTTTCAGATATAACAATAAAATCACAACCAAGTGTTTTCAAATCACCGATAACATTATCTAGTTCTTTGTACTCACGTATTGAAGTTGGTTCCGTTGCAAACTTCATCAACGGATCATCAGTTATTAATTCATTATCAATCTCAACACCGTACATTGATAGTTTTGCAATTGTTTCAGGAGTTGTAGTTAATGGAATATCTTTGGTTGCTTCATACAACGCATTGTTGATTCCTGCTATCAACAGATTACCATTGACAAGTTTCAATGTTGGATCCCAACATGTAGCTTCTTCATAGTCTGCAAAATTATTTATAATCTCAACTGTCTTGTCACAATATCTTATAACCTGAAAGTGTTTGTCTAAACAATTAATAATATGTTTCAACACATATTCACAATAGACACCGCTCCATGTTTTGTTCTCTCTATTCCAATTCAAAAAGATATCTGACTTTTTGATATCGGTAACAAAGTCTTTTTTGTAGGGAGTTCTTACTTCAATGATATCATCTTTGATTGTACAAAAAGCGTCAGTGTATTCGGGGACACTATCAATTGGTTCCATGCTCCAAGGTAGTTTAACCATTTCGTTTGCGTCAATCTCTTTACGTTTAAGTTGTTTGAAATATCGTAGTGTAATCTTGTCCAACAACTCTGATTGGTTACTAGTTGTAGGTCTCTTTTGTACAAATTGGATTTGTTGTAGGTTGGAAAGGAACCGTCTATCATAAGTTCCTAGACTTATGTTTTGCAGTAAGTAATGTACCAGTTGTTCTTTTGTTGTTGGCTTCACTTTTGACATTCAAGTATTATAGTACTTATGATTAAGAAAAGCAATAGTAAAGGCAAAAAAAGGGGACCTAAGTCCCCTGAACCTTGAGAGAAAACCAATTACCCGATTCGCACTACTGTGAAGCCTTGCTCGTGTAACAAGTCAGCCTCATCCTCGTCATAGCAATCAAACAAAAACAAATCACCATCAAATACTTCGTACATAAAGTTCTCCTTTTAACGTTTCAATTCTTCAAACACTCGCTCACGCTCTTCCAAAAAACACTCAAATGCTGCCTTGATTACATTATAAAAGAATGCAAACAATACCAGCCAGAAACAACCTGTTGTAATCATAGTCACTGTTGCTCTATCTTCAACCAACCATAATGAAGTTAGAATGATTACCATCATAAAAACTAAAGAAAGGACAACATAGCCGGCAGTAGCAAAGATGCGTTCCGCTGTATGCTTCTTTAACTCATTGCGAAAATTTTCTGCGGCAACAAAACAACCACCAAAAATCTTCATAAAACACCAACCGAAAAATGCTAGATACATACGCCAATTCATGTTTATTCCTTAAGAATCGTAAAAGTCTTTTCGTAGTCTTCAATGAACATATCATACCACGATGCAATTAGGGCACTCAAGTAGAACAATGTTACTGGTATTACGGAAGCAATTATACCAGTTGTTGCATCTAAGTCACGGTTAATTGATAGCTTTACCATGACAGCAAAAGCACCGTATACTGCAACCGAAAAACATGAAGCCAACATATAAGTAAACAGCGTCATTGAAAGACTAGTCCGTGCAAGTTTTTTTGCTTCAATGAATGCTTCAACAAATGACATTGCAGGTCGTTTGAAAACAATTTTTACAAACTTGCCAATCAACCAAACGATAAACTTACCTAGCATTTTTATTTTCATTCTTCAACTCCGAAATGTTCTTTGATAATAACAGCACTATCAAGCATACCTTGCATATAGTCAGCATCAGTTTCAGAACCATCGTATGCCCCACCCAATTTTGTTAGTGTGGAAGCACATTCCCTGACAATCAACTCGGCGAACTTTTCTGCATCAATCAACGGCCATGGCTTTGTCATTGTTTTATCCGTGCATTGGTTCAATAGTTTTTTAATTCGTTTGTGCATTTCAATAATCCTCAATTCTTCATGCAAGTTGCCTTAGCCAACTCACGCCAGTTACCACTGATCTTCACGAGGTCAGCAATCTTCAAACACATACGCAAGGACACTTCACGCAATTTGCTGTGGTTCTCATTAACAAAGTGCATAATCTCGTCTGTTTGTTCTTGAGTAAAGTCATAGTCAGCAAACAAACCACCATCAGCATCACGGTGAACTTGTTTGATACGCAACATTTTGTCACGCTCACTATTCACTGTCAAGTCTAAAAAGTGACAACGACTTTGCAATGCATCCAAGTGAGGCTGAATTTTGCTTGCTTTTTTGCTGTCAAAAGTTTTGTTAGTAATGAAGATGATGGAACCTTCAAAGTTGAAAGTATTGGGCACTCCCTCATCACGCAACAAACGACTGTCTTTATTCCAACTGATGCGGCGAGTTTTACCACTATCCAACGCACCTTTCAATACGTTGATAGCATCTTGATCTTCCCAAATATCACAGTCATCAAACACTAGCACATTCTTCTTGTCACTGAATTTGTACAACTTAGCGAACAAGCCGATGCCTGACATTGCACCTTTGACAATCTCAAAGCGAGGGCGTTTGCCTGCAATCTTGTCAAACATACTTGCCTTTTCCATTTGCAATGTGACACCATGACTCTTACCAATACCCGCAGGGCCTGTCACAATCATAGCACGAATGTCACCTGCGATACAGGCTTTACTCATTTCATCAAGCACACCGAAACGACTAGCAATGCGATCCATTGCTTCTGTTTCAGATTCAATCACTTTTTCTTCAACAACAGGTGTATCACCTGACACAAATTCAATACAATCATGTGTATCAACGTTCACACGAATTTCTGAACTACGACCTGGGAACTGACCCTCATTCTTAACAGTAACAAAACCACCTTTGGAACCAAGTTGATAGCCTTTGACAAGTGTAAAGACTTGATTGGACACTGGGCTGTTGCGATATGTACCTGAAATGATGCGAACTGTGCTAGTCATGTGTGTTCCTGTGTTGTGTTAAAGATGTTATTATAAACCCGAAATGATTTATTGTCAAATTTGATTCAATGCTGAAACACGAATCTCATCATTGTCTACTTTAATGCTACGACTAAAGCTAGGGTTGTTTTTCATTTTTTGACGCAAACCCAATTTCTGATATTTGTCAAGGGCCAAGCGTTTGCCTTTAGTACCAATGCCACCACGGCCCATTGAAACCAAACACATCATTTGTTTACAAAAGTAGTAATTACTGTCTGTCAAATCAATGCCAATGCCATTAGCAACAATGCGCTTGAGTTTGTATAGTGATGTTGGACCCGTAACACCCTCAACTAGTTTGTACTCAGCAGTTTTTGAGAATTCAGCGTAGTCTGTTAAAATGCTCATGTTTAGCTCCTGTTTGTTGACTGTTTAAGATTCTATTATATACCCAAAATGATTTATTGTCAAATTTTAAAGGTATAAAAGATGCCAAATTCATTCAGTAATTCTTGAATGGTCCTAGAATCTAATGTGAAAAATTTACCTTTGTTGACTTGAATGATGTCAAAATACTTTACATTGTCCGAAGTAACATTCCACTTTGACATTTGTTTCATGTTTATTGAAATAGTTCCCATGTGCGACTCCTTTAATCAATCAATACATGTATTATATGCCCAAACTGATTTATTGTCAAGTTTGGGCATACATTGTTTACGATTGATAGCCCAAAAACTGTTCAGTGTCGTACCAAGCTACTGCTTTAGTATTCAATTCGTACACTAGTACTGGGTACGCATTCTCGTTGATTGTGTCAAAAGTAATGTCTTTTTCAAAAGTTTCAGTCATCAGGTCCTCGTCATAATCAAACAACTCGCCATCAAACTCAACATTAAATTTGTTAGTGTTCACAAACTCGTCAATATCGTAAGTCATAGTAGGCCCTTTCAAGTGATTAAGAGTCTATTATATGCCCAAACTGATTTATTGTCAACTTCTATCTAGTTCCCAATTGGTAATACTAAAGTGTTCAAAATCATCAAGTCTGCGTCTTGCAAAAGTGCCAAGTATTTTGATAGTTGCGTCATTGTTAAACATGTGTTCCCAAAGGTGCATCAATGGATTGTCTTTTGTAAGTTCGAGGACCACTCCTGCATTTAGTAAATCATCTTTGAACCAAAACTGATATGTTGTTTTGTTTTTTGTTTTGCGAGTTAGTTTTTTAAGTGGAGTCAATACAACAGAGGTGTTTAGTGCCTTCGGTGTCATTCTTTTATCCATTGACACAAAATCTTGATTTAACTTTACTAAACTTTTAACCTCGTCTAACTCAATATCTTGGTCATAGAATGTAGGCAAGAAACATACTAGTCCTACATCAGTGCTTTTAACCTGTGTCACTGATCCATGAATAAACTTGTTCAGGTCTTGGCGATAGTTTGTCATTGCCAGTTGTTCAGTAAGTTTACCCATCATAATTTTCTTACTGTAGTAATCTCTAATATCTTGTGCCCTATTTTTATCTTCGTGCTTGACATTATTGATAACTGTATCGTCCAATAGACGGAACTTAACACCAGGCTGTTCTTTACGCAATCTTTGCATCGCACAACTTAATGCAAGAACATCATTAGGTGTCTCGTAAATTTCAAGTTTCTTTACTTGATGAGATGTGGGGTATTCCCAACCTAAACTAACATTTTGCAATGTGCTTAATTGCGATGCAGTAAGTGGTGATAATCCTGATACTGTAATACCTGAACCAAAAGTTGTCGTTTGGTTTTGTGCAGTGATATTTCCTAAATTAAGTAATGACATGTTTATTCCTTATGTTGCATGATAGCAAAAACCTCGTACTGTTGTCAATACGAGGTTTACCTTAACTTACTACAATATCTTCCATTCCAGCTGCTCTTAACCGAACAATGTGCCCAAGCATGAAGTTTTTGCTATCCAAACCCTTCATAACACCTAACCATTTGTTTCGCAATAATGCGACTTCGTTGATTAGTGTCTCATAGTCAATTACTTCTGCCTCACCGTCAACATACTTTTCAGCAGTACGGTCAGTCAATGCACGATTATATGCTTCTAGGTATTTTTGGAAGTGTTTCCTACGAATTTTACGCAGTTGAATATTCATGTGATTGAGCACCGCTTCAATCTCTTGTAGTTGATTAAAACGATGTTCGGTAATGCCAGGTAATGAAGCAATATTCTTTTCAACGTTACCAAAGATTCTTACATCATTCTTGGCATTAAGCCATTCATTGTTGTAGTGATCTATAAAGTCAGGTAGTGTTGAAATATCACTGCTTACTTTCGTTAGCCAATTAGACATTTAATACCAATCTTCGTCTTCGTTGTCGTCTTCGTATTCTTCGTAGTCTTCTTCTTGGAAGTGTTGTTCAGCATAACCCTTCAATGCTCTAGTGATATCTTTGTCACTGAACTCATCTTGGATATCATCAACTGAATAGTTGTTTTCAATCAAATAAACAACTAATGAATCTGCTGCATCTGCGCGGTCATTCAAATCAATATGCTCACGCAATACATCCCAAACTTCCGTAATAGTACTTAAACTCATTCTGTAGTGTCTCCTTCTTCTGTTTCAACACTACTTATGCTTTGTTTTTCCATTCTTAATGGATAGTCTGCCATAACTACATCTAAACAGCCATCAGTATTTGCTTCCCATGCTTTACGGAATTTCTTAATGACTTCACCATCAAGTGTTGTATAGACAAGACTGTTACCTTCTTTCTTTAGTAACTCATTCTTTTCAATCATGTCAACTAGACCACTATATGGACTCATGCCTGTATCATATGGAATCTTCACTTGCACACCCTCGAAAGGTTTTGCATAACGAGTTTTCATAATTTTACATGCACTACGAATACCACGAACATCAGTAACCTTGTTACCATCTTCGTCTTCTTTTAGTTTCAATTTCTTCATAGCAACAACAATACTACTTGCATAGATAAAGCCTTGACCACCACTGATTTTATCATCAGGGTCAAACATATCTTGACTTGCGTATGTATGGTTAGTTGCAACTAATCCAATACCTAAACTACCGAACATGTTTACAGTGTTGCGAACAAGTGCTGTAAGTGCTTTAGGCTTACGACCCATGTCACCTTTCATATCACCTGCTTCAAACTGATTAACGTCAGTTGGAGTCAATAGCATACCAAGACTGTCAACAATGAACAACACCTTTGGTCTGTCTTCTTCTGCTAATGCTCTATAATCAGCAACAAACTTGCTGATTGTCTTGGCTACGTCATCAATCATAGCCATATTTAATTTTAATAATTTTGATTCGTCAGTATCAACGCCAAGATTATGCAACCACTGTTCGTCTAATGCGTTCTCGCTATCAATTAGAACAACGAAAATACCTTGTTCCTGAGCGTGACGCACCAAGTTGCCAGAACAGATATAACTCTTGCCTGATCCACTTTCGCCAGCGAACACAGTAACTTTACCAAGGGGTACACCTTTATTAAAGTCACCGCTAATAAGATAGTTAAGAGCGTAATTTCCTGTACTGACCCAATCAGTAGGGTCGTTAAATCCAATGCTTAATCCTTCAATGCTTTTTGTAATGTCCTTGCGGAACTTACTTATGTCAAATGGTTTTCCCAATTTTATCTCCAATTTGTTTATGTAGTCTTTCAACGCTGAAAGGCTGTTTGTCTAATAAGTCAGGACAACTTTCCGCCATGTTATCAATCTCATAATCTTGAGGGTAGTGGCGTAATGCTGCACGAGCGCGGTCACGAACTATGCTCGGGACCCTAGGTGTTTTGCCAGGGTCACACAGTTCTTCCAATAGTTTTTTACCTTGCTTTAGGGCGCGGTATCTTTCGTCAGGTAGTGTCATGTGTACTCCTTAGTAGGGACCGAAGTCCCTACTTCCTATTAGGCTTTATTTTGACGAGCACGAATCATTGCTAGAATGTCGTTTGCTTTGTCACTAGATGCTGCTTTTGGCACTTCAATTGGTTGACTTGCTGCTTGTGGTTCATCATCACTTTGCCATGGAGTTGAAGACTCTGCTACGGGTTGATTTGCGGGTGCGCTTGCTGCTGATGCTGGCGCTGATTGTTGAGCCGCTGTTGAACCTGCAGGTACATCTAAACCATATGGCTTGTAATATGCTCCCCATTTCTCTGGGTCATATGCTTGACCATCAACTGATGCTTCAAACATTTCTTTCATAATACGTAGTTCGGCTTCGCCTGGTTTCTTAGGCAAGAAGTCTTTCAAGTTATATAGACCGTGTGCTTCAATTGCTGCCAATTCAGCTTCGGTCAATGGGCTTTCTCTACGTGCAAAACTACTTGTTGAGTAATCAGCGTAACCGCCTTTAGTTGTTTTGCGAATGTTGAAGTCAAGACCACGTAAGTAGTCAGTTGGTGTTTCCAGCAATTCAGGATCCATCAAACCTGTACGAATGAGAGGGATGATTTGTGGACTGATAACAAATCTGCGAATTGGATTTGCTGGTGTAGTGTCACTACCGATTGGGTTTTGACGAACAAAACCTTGGAAGATATAACTACGTTTTTTCCAGTACTTGTTTGCAAGTTCTTTCAAACTTTCATCTTTGTACCATGGACTAACTTCTGCCAAGATTGGGCAACGTTCACCTGTGTTGTACATTTCAATACATGGAACTTGAACGATAACTTGTTTAACATTACTATCACCCTTGACACCATTAAAAGGCAGTTTGATAATTTGTTTCTCGACCCAGAAGAAATCATTCTTTGGATCTGCATCTGGCAAGAAACGTACGGTAGCTGTTGTACCTTCGTCCATGTTCCAGTGGGGATATACTGAGTTATCAGATTGGGCGTTAGAACCCTTGTTGCTTGACTTGTTTTCTTGCGCTGCAATACGAGCGCGGATTTCTGCTAATGATGCCATAATAATTTTCCTTATAAATTTTGAGATGGTCTCTGTTTAATATTCGATACTACCTATTAGTATCTAACGTAGAAGATAGTATAGCAAAACTATTCATCAACGTCAAGTATATTTATCACCGGAATGAAAAAACTATTATTTTTCTTCATTTAATTTGCCCTTTCGTTTCCTATCAGGTGTCCATGGTGGCGGTTTATTTCCTGCAGCCCTTTGTGCTTTACTCATGTTAGCTCGATGCTCTGCACTTTTAGGCTTGCCCAACTTAGCCAATCTCATTTTCATTTTAGTTTCTTCACTACGTTTTTTACCGATGTTGCCTACTCGGCATTTTTCTTTTGTTTCATCAGAATGTTTCCATCCAGAGATACCATCACCACCGTCAGTTAGATTTCTGAGAATACCGGTATTGTTACTTTTACGTCCGTACCACCTGATATATCTTCTTTCTAAAGCAAATGCTCCTAATTCTGTTAGATTAGTTTCTAGAAGCACAATAAGAGTATTGTTTTTTGGTTTTTGTATTCCACCGCATGGTTTACCTGCCCACATTGTGTGGTCGGCCCATGCTCGTTGACCTGATCCTTTACCGATATAATAAGGGGTGCCATCTTTTCGTAGATAGGCATACACATAATAAATACTCATGCTGATTGCTCCTATAAGCGTTAGAGTAGTTGGGGGAATTCCAGCTCCGCGAACTACACTATTATTTAGTCCATTTATACCGGATATGGTTAACCTCACATTTTAAGTGAGGTTTTTGTTAACTTATTCGCCCGATAATTTTTTTAATCTTTGTAATGGGTCAACACTTTCACTTGCACCTACTAGTTTACCACGTAAGCCTTTTTGACTTTGTGGCTCATGACCTAAGATTGGTCCTGTGCTAACTTTATCAGTTGGTCCCATTTGTCCTGCACGTTTTTGATTTGCATCCAAACCTTCTTGTGTTTCTTGTGTCTTAACTTCTTTATCTTTAGTACCAACAGCATGTAATCGTCTTGCCAAATCTTTAATATCAACTGGCTTCTTCTTTGCTTTCTCACCAACACGTTTTACCATTGCTTGGTAATCATCACCATACTCGGCTTCACCTGGTACAGGATCACCGTCTATTGCATGTTCTAATGTAGTAATGTTATCTGCCCATTCTTCTAACTCGACAACTTCAGATAATTTAGTTTCACTGATGTTTTTGTTTAGTTTGCTTAATATAGGCATTGCGCTTTCAATACGTGGGTCAAGTGTTGAACTAGCAAACATCTCACTTAGGTCAACTGTTTCTTCACTCTCCATCAATGGAGGTGTCCAACTTTCAAAGTATGTGTTGTAGCCTTTTTTGCCACGCATCTTGCTTAAGCATTCACGTAGTTTAACATAATGGTTTAGTCCTTCATTGACTAACTTTTCAGTTGACTCATTGAATTGTTTACCACGAGTAGCACGTACAAATCCTGCCATCTTGTTATATTCTTCACATAAGCCTTTGATATGATTCCAACGTTCATCATGTGGTAGTCCACCTTCAGCGATATGACGAGCATATACTTGTGCAACGCCTGGCTTAGTTGTAGGTGCTAATATTCTTTCACCTAATGCGTTCTCAATAAAGATACGTTCAACATTGCGATAACGTTGTTCGCCTTCTTCAATGTTCTTACTGTGCTTAATGATAATCTTTGTTTCAGGGATTACATCATTGTAACTTTGTTTTTTACCCATTGAGTGATAGCCTTCTCTAAGACCTTCACGTTTGCTGTATTCTCTTTTTGCCATATCTGATTTAAAGTTATCTTCATCGTCTGTTTTGAAACTTAATTGGTAGTTCTTAGCAAATCTACTCAAGTGTTTCAACAAGTCATACCAATTACCTTCACCCGCTTTTGGACTGTTAGCAACACTGTTTCCATAATAGACAATAAGTTGATGCAACCCGTCAATGGTTACTCTAACAGGACCATAATCCTCACCGTCCTTTACAAATTTAAATGCAAAAACTTCGGCTTCTTTTGGAACTGAAACGTCTTCATCGTTGCTGTCTTTTGGGACAGGACGTAATTGATGACTCTTTAGTAGGTCAAATAGTTTTTCGTTTAATGAATCTTGGTTCTTTGGCATAATTGTAATCCGATAATATATTTATCATCCCATGACTGCAAAGAAGGGAAGAGGTTCAATGTATTCTTCGTGGTCTCTGATATAGTTGTCTAAATCATAGTTAAAGTCGCTAAGTTGCTGTATCATGCGCACAGTCAACAAAGTAGCCATAATCAAGTCATCCGTCTCACCGATCTTAGCCTTATAGCTACCGCCCAGTGCTACAAAATTCTTTAGTTCAGAGATAAGACTGCGACTATTTAAAGTCATTTTGTTGCTCTCAATCAATGTTTTGAACTTGGCACAGGCTTTTAGTTTGCTAGTGCTTGACGTATTGAATCCGCGTTTCTTTCTTCCCGGTTCACTGATGAATACACCAGGAACATTGTGCATACCATATTCGTTAAGAGACACCAGTGCAGCTTCACCGACACCGTTTACTTCAACCGAATAATACAAATTATTTGGTTCGTTTGTAATGTCTACGATATATTTGTTGATTTGTGCAATCAACTTAATTTGTTCTGGTATAGATGTTTTGTTATGTTTCCATTCACCTATTTGTGTAGCAGTGTTTGCTTCATAGATTTGGATAGCAGCGTTGTCACCGCCCGTGCCAACTGCAGGATCATGTGCTACAGTATAGATTCTACCCTTTTGCGGTGTCTTGTACCAACGTATTTGTCCTTGACGTAGTATAGGTTCAATACCTTCTAGGTCGATAAGTTTAGCAGGAGCAATCAATGTTTCATCAGCAATAATGAACTCACAACCAATCTCTCGTCTGAAACGATCTTCGCCAAGTTGTGCTTTCATTTGTTCAGCCCACTTGTCATCACGTTCAGGATGTTCACGCCAATCAGCACGATATGCTTTGAAACCGTTTATACCCAATTCAGTTGTGTTACCAAATTCATCTTCACATTTGTTTGCTTGTTTCCAAATCAATGCAAATTGATCTTCGTCACTGTTTGGTGTGCTTGTGATAATCGCTTTACCACCAGTTGCTAGTGTAGGAGTAATAGATGTCCAGAATTCTGTAGCGATAGTAGGGCGAACGAATGCAAACTCGTCTAGGTATAACAATGTAATAGACATACCACGACCAGTGTTTTCAGTAGTTGTTGCACTTACGATACGACTACCATTTTCAAAGTCTAAACTACCTTTGTTGTATGTAGTAACACCTGCTTTAATATGGTCAGGACAGTTTTCGTATGCATAACGAATACGTTGCATAATTTCTTGTGCACCGGTGTACTTGTGTGCTGCGATAAGAATTGTACTGTCAGGTACAAACATTGCGTACCAAAGTAAATATCCAGTAGCACTTGTTGACTTACCTGTTTGTCGAGGCATCAATGATATTGAATATCTGTTTTGATGATAGTTTTCAATTAATCGTCTTTGAAAGTCCCATGGATGATAATTCATTGATCCTTTTGTAGGATGTTGAATGATAAAGAAGTTATCCATGAAATACATTGGACCCGTGTCAGGATCACAACATTTGATAAAGTCGTCTAATTCTTTTTGATCCTTAAATTTAGTTTTTTCGTAAGGATTTTTAATTAAGGTAGGTGTTCCACTCATAAAGTTATTTATATGGGTAATGTACCAAAAAAGTTATTTAGTATCCACCATTTAATGGACTACGTTTCCATGTATTTGTTGCAGTGCATACATAGATGTAATTTGAATCCCAGCAGATTTGTCCAGGTGTTCCTGTAGCATTAGATGCTTTAGTTGTTTGTGGTGCTTTCAATAAGCCAGTTATTGTGATGTTGTTGGCACCGATGTTGCCTGAATAATCTTTTAGTTGAGGTCCGTACTTAAACTCACCGCTGTCGTAAGTTACTATATTGCCTTGGCCGTCTGTTGACCCAACTGAACTCACAAAGAATCCGCCATTTACCGATAATGTGGAACTACCATTAAATGCGATATTGCCATCAGTTCTTAATTCAATGATATCATTTTGATTGCTGTCCTGTACGAGGACATTGCCGGGTGTAGTAAATTTATTCGTGTCATCAAATGTCCAACTATTCTCTGAGCCAGCTACAGTTATAGTAACATTAGCATTACTGTCTAATGTTAGTGTACTATTACCAGAAACCAAGTTTGATTGTAATCCTGTTGCACCGTTAACTTGTAATATACCATTACTTACTGTCAGTTCAGCAACATTAGCAGTATTAGCACTATCAGTAATATAGATAGTACCTGGACCTAACCATAAGTTAGCCCAACGATGTGTTTCGTCACCCAAAAAATAAGTATTGTCTGTAACAGGAATGACATTACCAGATGTTAATGTGTTGTTAGTAAATGAAAGATTTGCTGAACCAGTGAATAAGTTGCCGCCAGCGTTTAATTGAACAGAACCAACTGGGCCTGCAGGATCAGCGTGTGCTCCACCTCCTACCGGCACGCCACCGACTGTACTACCATCACTATAGAAAAGTGCATTAGTGTTTGGATCATACCAAATGCGACCTAATTCTCCTACATAGTTAGCTGAGTCTATGTTATTGACACGACCTGTAAATAATTTTTGAATTGACATGATTAACCCTCAAAAGGTTCGTCACCGCCGAATAATGCTGCTGGATTGATACCTGCGTTCTTTTTGATAACTACTAATTCGTCAGGATTGCCTTCTTCATCATAGTAATTAGGCACATCAACTGCTTTCTTCATCAATTCAATTTTTTGTTGTAGTGGAGGAATAAAGTCACCTAATTCTTCACTAGCATCACTTGCTTTATTTTGATTGTCATTCTGTGTAGCTTTTGTTTGTTGTAAGAAATTTGCTGTTTGATTTTCTGAGTCATCCTGTGCAACTTCTCCATCGGCAATACCGTCTAGTTTGTCTGCTAATGTTCTTAATAGTTCGCTGATTTGCATTTTATTTCCTTATTATATTGGTATATTAAATACCAAATCTTGCTCGTTCTTGGTTAAAGTTTTCTGTAACCTGATCGGCAGTTAGTGCCCCGTTGTATATTCTGACTACGCCAACATCGCCAGGGAAGAAGTACTTACTAGAAGTATCACCGTCCCATCTACGACCAACACGCACTGTACCGTTACCTGATCCGCTGACTGCTCCTACTGTTACAACACTGGCGTATACTCCATTGTTATATTGTTTTAAATAAGTACCATCATATGTACCAACGACATGATACCATTCTCCAATCGTAGGAATTAACGGAGATGCTGGACTTGTAACATGCCATGATCCATTATAGAAACCTACACGAACACTACTCTCGGCACCAGATACACCATTGTAATTTGTAATGCAGAAATTAATTGCATTATAGAAATTACTACCTTCTTGATATGTTGTTGTGACCAGTGCGGTTGCCCCTGTTGGGCCTGCTGCTGATAAATCAGCACTGGTTCTAAACCATGCTTCAACTGTCCATTGTGTTAAACTACCTAATGTAGCTGCCTCTGCATATTGTGCATTGCTAGGATTAAATGTAAAATACCCTGGCTCTGCTTGCGTATAAGTAGGTGAATTGTATAATGTGAAGTTATTGGTATTGCCGCTAACGTCATTCCAAGCAGTTCCTGTACCAGGATAACTTGCATCGTTTACCGTGCTCAAATCAACTAATAAGTTGGATTCAAGTGCTAAAACTTCCCAAGGTCTACCTATTTGTAAACCACCGTTGTTATTGTTATCTACGATATTGTTTCCACTATACTGTGTGGGCAATAATGTGATATCGTAAATATTGTCGTTTCTATAATATGGTTTTGTAGGATCTACATTACCTGTTATTGTACCATCAATAGCTACAGTTTTTCCCTGACGTTTAGCCTGAGCAATATCCAGTTTGGCTTTTTGTTTAGCCTCTTTTGTTGATAATGTTGAAATTCCGTTAGCTGCCATAGTGATATCCTATATATTATTTATCGTAGGGCTTCTCACCTGTCAGCCACGTTTTACTGAACCAAAGTCTGAACCACTCGTCAGATCCTGGGCGAATGTTGCGTTCACGCTGCATCTGTCCTAGATTAGTAGCGTTGTTTGTCATATATTCCCCGTAGCTAGTCTGCTCATTGACACCTGCTAATTTCTTCAGGTCTTCAAGTGAGTCAATATTTTGCTCGGGAATGGAAACGGACTTGAGTTTATCAAATCCGTTCATTAGTTTACTTTGTTGAAATGGATCGAACATCAACTATTTATTTGATATCCAACATATTTAATTTTGTGACCACAATTGCATAATAATGTTCTTTGATTTTGGATTCTTGATTAGTGTCACGGTCTGTTACACTTAATTCAAATTCCATATCATTGAATCTGTCAAGTTTGAATCCTGTACGTTGCAATAGTGCATCTAATTGACGTACACCCATAATTGAATAGTGATTGTTATTGTATTCGTGCTTACGGTCACAGTCGGGTGCAGGTACTTCAATGTACATTTTAGCTCCCTGTTTCAACAGACGATTATATTCAATCAAGTTAAAGATTGGGTATGGGCTATGTTGTAGTGTGTGACGCAAAAAGATAAAGTCAACACTTTCATCTGTAAACCCATCACTTTGTGGCAAGAAGCAAGGATCATATTCTTTTACATCAAGTCCACGTGCTCTAATATCTTTTGCGTTGTTTTCGCTAAGTGTGATACCAGTAACGTTTGTGTACTTTTTCTTTTTCATAACATCCAAGAAATATCCTGTGTCACAACCAATGTCAAGTATACGTGCATTTTTTTTAAGTTTGATTGGATCAACATAGTCTTTTACGACCTGATCTACAATTGTTCTTTGGAAGTCAACGTCTACCTCATCGTAAAGATGACTGGTATATAACCATTCGTTGAAAAATTTAAGTTTAACTAAGTCTAGTGTTCTATTGATATCTAACATGGATTCCCCGTATAGTGTTTTTATTACTTATACGGATAGTTAGTATCGTTGAAATTTTATTTGAAGCCTTTGAACCCTTGAATTGGGCTGACCTTGTGTGTATCGTCAGGCTCTTTACTCTTGCTGCGTTTATTGTTAGTGTGGGCGTCACTAGGAACTGTCTTTAATGCAGATTGAACCATGTTATGTTCTTCATCGGTATATGGATGAATTGTGTTATATTTTTCAGTAGGCCCAGCAGAATCCATTTTAACAGCTTTAGTTGATTTTCCATCAGCCATTGCCATAGCCATCCACAAACGGTTCATATGATAGACACGGTCATATCCACCTACGTCACGTGAAATAATAGTTCCTTGGTCAGCTGCTGCATGATGGTCATGCATTTTAGCCCTAGCAGGACCAGACTCAGTGATAAATTCGTGTGCTCTCATAATAGTATTTAGTCTACAATAATATATTCAACAGTATGTGTTGAAACACTATTACGCAATGGATTTACCATGATACGAATATTCCCAAAAGCAACATCAACATTATATCTTGTTACAGGGATGCCATGGAATAATGTTCCATATGCACTGTAATTTGCACCTGTACCATCATTGGTTGTCATAACTGCTAATGTAGCTTTTTGACTGTTGTTTGTACTTGCTTCACGGCTAGTAATCATAAACTCAGCAGAGTTAAACGAACCCACAGGAGCCTGATAAAGAATTTGGTTTGCTGTATTGTCAGGTGTAGTTACAGTGATTGTATTTAATGACAGATTACCTAGTACTAAGTCACCCTGTAATACTAAGTTACCAGTAGCATAAACATTACCTACACCAATATCTGCTTGTGTTCCGGGAACTGCAAAAGTAACTAGGTTATTGTTTACAACTAATGTAAGATTTCCTGTATGTAAACCATTGTTTGCTAGATAAATGTTTTTAAATCTATCGTTGCTTGCACCCAAACTAATAGTTGCATCAGTTAATGGTAATACGTTAGCACCTAGATTCAATATGTTATTGGCAACATCATATTGAATATTTGCAGTACCGTTATATAATCCATTTGCTGCAAACTGTAAACTACCATTTGGACCATTTGGTGCAAGTTGCATCAACTCTGCAAAGTTGTTGTTAATCTTATCAAACGCAACACGTAACGGATCACCTGATCCATCATTAGGTAAAGTACCAATATTAATATTTGCTTCTGTAATAGCCATTGTTTTATCCCGTTATCTAGTATTTATCTGTACATCAATAGTAACCGGTGATAAATAACTGACTATTAAGGAGCTTTCATGCGTAAATTTATTATTGGATTCTCATTGCTACTACTTTCAATCAGTAGCTTTGCTTGGAATCAAAGACCACCATTCCCCGTAGATCAGTGTAAAGCACACGCACCCTACGGTTTTCCACAAGCACAAGGCGTACAGCCATTGTGTCAGCAAGCATATCTAGTTGGATATGACGCCGCTGCTAAACTACCAAAGTTTGTAACATATGAACTACTTCCTCAAAATGCTCTTGGCTGCGTTGCTCGCACTAATGCTTTTGCTACCAATCAGTTTGTTCCTAATGGAGCCGTACCTGGCGACTACGCCGGTACAGGATATGACAAAGGACACATGGCTCCCGATGGCGACCTATCATGGGATGTTCAAGTAGAGTACGAAAGTTTCTTGATGACTAACATGAGTCCACAAGCTGGTTCATTGAATCGTGGCATTTGGAAATTACTAGAAACTAGTGTTCGTGGTTGGGCAGTTCAGCGCAATCAATCATACACTGTTTATGTAGGTGGAGTATATAATGCACAAGACAAGAAAATCGGCAACGGCGTCGTTGTTCCGCATGGTTTTTACAAAATTGTTATCAATAATCAGACCAAAGAAATAGCAGGATGGGCATTCCCTCACGTTGCTCCTTATCCTAACTTAGGTAATGACTTGACCAAGTTCCGTTTGCCAATCAGTCAAATTGAACAAGCAGGTGGTGTACAATTTGCTTTCCCTCCAGGAGCAGTTGAACTAGCACCAGGTAAAGAATGGCCAGTAGACTTTGGCGCATTGACAAATGCAAAACGTCAAAAATGCGGTGCAAACGCAAGTGCTGATTAATCAACACTGACACCCACAAAAAAAGCCCCTTAATCGGGGCTTTTTTATTTTGTAGCGTTTTCAAATATCTTTTTCTGTATCTGATACCATTCAATCCATTGATCGGATTTTACAGCACATTGATAATAAGTAGAATAATTAACATTCACTGTATCGGCAACATCGCTTAGTTGCGCTTTATCTTGCAACTTCTGTAAGTCGGGACAACGTTCTAGTGATTTACTGCTAGGACTATCGGGAAACTTGGCAGTTACCCCAACTGTTGTGCTACAACCCGTTAACCAAATAACTATTAAACATATTAATATAGCAACAACTATACCTTTAACTGTATCTACCCAAGTATATTTTTCATCTGTATCGTCATCAATCATACCGCACCTGCAATGTTAATTAATCCATTGATACACATGTTAATTGTATTCAAATGGTTTTGCTCAACTTGAGCACTGTTAATATTTAATGTACGTTGAATATCTAATAACAATTCTTTGTACTCAGGGACAGATAGTTTACCTTGTTTTACCAATTCAGTGTATTGGTGGATTGTATCAATCTCACTATTAACTGCTGGGTTTTCGCTTTCTACACTATTAAGTGTAAATTGAATTTCTGATAAGTCGCTCATTTAGGTTTGCCTCCTTCAATCATCTGTAGTTTGGCTGCATTGTCTTCTAAGTTCTTAAACTTGATTTTGCAAAATACTTCACTGACTTTACCTGAATCATACATCTTAGTAAATCCCTGGGCCATTTGATTTAGTTGAGTACTAGCATCTTGCATTGGTTTATTGTGTGGAAGATTCTCAGCATAGAACTGTAATGCAGTTGTTGCATCTGCAATTTCCTTGCTGTTGATTTTGCTTAGTGTTTGGTCATTGCAAGAATTTTGACTTAGATTAGCTTTGACCCTAATGTCAGTTGCTAATTTATATTCATTGCCATCATATTTCATTAAGAATGCTTCAACTGTTGAACATCCAGTAAGTATTATTAGTAGAAACGCTAATATACCAAGTATTACTCCATATCTCATTTTGGTGCCTCCGCTGCATCATTGTGTGCTTTGACGAATTCAGGAGGAATTACACAGGATTTATTGTATTTTGCAACTTCTCGTTGAATGTATTCTTTGTTAACACCTTGACGTACAATAATGACTTTTTCTTTTTGTTTTGCTTTTTTGTCTAACTTGTCGTTAGCAAGTTTGCTTTCTTGTTCTGCTTTGTCTACTTTAGCCTGAATTTCTTCTGCTTTATGTCTCCAGAGTAGTTCAGTCTCATATCCGCCCTTAAAGAAGGCGCCACCTGCTAATAATACAAGTGCTAGTATATGAACCAATATCATGTATGCTTCAATAGCGGGAAACCATCGCTTGAACAAGCCAGATAGTATTGTTGAAATTAAAAACAATACGGCTCCAAGACCTAGGACGCCGTCAATGAATAATTGAAGATAACTGTCGGGTATAAAGTGTAGGAAGAACATACACTTATTTAGCGAAAAAACTAGACCCTTTCAGCCAATCATAGTAAATTTGGAAACCTTCAGCAACGTCAATTTTGGGGTCAAAATTAAAGTCTCTACGTGCAGCATCAATATTCAATGCCCCGCGACTTGGGAAGTCTAAATCCCTGTTTCCTACAATAATCTCACCTTGACCCACGATTTTTACAGCTAATTTGGCTGCATCAAGTAGTGTGTGACTATGACTTTTTGTGATATTGTATGTTTTATTGTCTGTATTATCGCTCAATGCGGCTGCAACGATACCGTCTGCTGCATCTTCTACAAACGTGAAGTCAAGTGTTTCACTGGCACCGTTAACATTAAGCGGTTGTCCTCGCATTGCACGGAGGATGAATTTTGAAATGACACGGTCTTCCACGTCAAGTGGACCATATACAGCAGAGGGGCGTATAATAGTATGAACAAGATTAGTACGACGGCTATAGTCTTTAACAAGCCATTCGCCTGCGAGTTTGAGGATTCCATATTGTCCTTGTGGTTTACATTCATAATCTTCTTTTACATCATCGGTGAAGTCACCATACACCATTGAACTACTGATATAGATGAACTTGCGTACTTCATATTTGTCACAGGCTTCCAACAAGTTGAGTAACCCTTCGCTCATTGTACGACTACCAAGTGCAGGGTTTGCATTAACTACCTTCTGTCTCGGGAAGCTAGCCATGTGAATCACAATCTCTGGTTCTTCTAAGTAAAAGGTTCTATCTACCTTTTCTACATCACATATATCCCTTAACCATATTTCACTCTTAAACTTTTTAGACCGTTCGGTCATTAGATAATCAATTTCATCTTGGGGTATAATGCCATAGTTTGTTTGTATGTCCATGATACATACATCATGTCCAAGGTCTTCTAAACGACTAACGACATTATGTCCTATGAGTCCGGCTCCGCCTGTTACTAAAATTTTCATTCGTATTTCAACTTATAATATGTTAATTGTTTGTGTGTTAGATATGCTCTAATTTGATATTGATATCCATAGTTGTATATGTCATGATTACGATGCCAACTTGGTTTAGGACTAGAATTTTTCATTATCCACTTGCCTGCTTCAGTTTGTTGCCATTCATGTATCGGCTGTGCCACAAATAAATCAGGATCTTCAACATCACTCATCTTAATAGTATGTGCTACAAATCCTATTGTTTTTGCTTCTTCTGAGTCAATCATACTGCCATATCTGCTTTAATTTGTCTATCAATCTAATTTCCGAATGAGATGATTTTTAAAAACACTTTTGCTCGGCATTATACCTTTAGCCATTCTACTGATAGTAGCATGGACATTAGCGATACTGACATTGAATTCATCGGCAATAGACTTTAACCCTACTACTTGTTTAATAGACCCATCTGGATAAATTATCTCATAATATGTTGTATAGGGCAACAAAGAAGGGTCAATCCCTTTGATCCAACTGTTAGTCAATTGATTCTCTCTAAGAACCTCACGGGTTTCTTTGGAGTGAGATTTTCCATAAAATGGATTTTTATCACCCTTTCTTTTTTTAGCATTTTCTCGCAATGTTTCTTTACCTTCTACTGTCCAATTTTTAGGACCTAACATTTTTAAATAATTTGCTTCTTCTTTACCTATCTGGTTTGACAATGCCATGTACGCAATATAATCAAACTTATTCCCATATTCTTCAAATAATGTTTTATGAGCCGCAGCGTGTTCAGCAATTGTTAGCTTAACTAAGTTAGAAGGATCATTAGTCCCTCCCATGTGTTTAGGTATAATATGATGGTAATGATACATTGATTTCATGTATCTATTTATCATTATGGTCTACCTTTTAATATTAAACTGCCATTGGAGCCTTTAATTGCCCGTGTGATTGATAGTCAATTAATTTTATATCATCCATCTTGAAATTGTTTATATCTTTGATTTCGGGGTTAAGCCACAGTGTAGGTAATTGATAAGGTTCTCTACTCATTTGCTCATTTACTTGTTCTACATGATTCTGATATATGTGAGTATCACCTGTACTAATAACTAATTCACCTACATTCAAATCACACACTTGAGCAACTAAATGAGTGAGTAGCGCATAGCTAGCAATATTAAAGGGGAGACCTAAATAAACATCAACACTACGCTGGTACATATGACAAGATAATTCTTTATTTTTGTTGACATAAAACTGACTCATAACGTGGCATGGTGGCAATGCCATTTGGTCAAACTCACCTGGGTTCCATGCACTGATGATATGTCTACGACCATTAGGATCGTTGATTAAGCCTTCAAGTAAATTTTTGAGTTGATCCGTCTCTTTGACATGGAAGTGACCTTCTCTGTTGTATTGACTACCGAAGTCGTCTTTAAACGTTTCTTGTGTATGGTAGACAGGCGTTTGCCAGTGACGCCATTGTACTCCATATACACGACCGAGGTCGCCCTCAAATTTCGCTTTAGGCTTCCAATACGGTGCAAGCGCATTTGGCGTCCAAATTGTTGTGGTTCCATCACGACTACCGTGGGTGAGTTCTGCCAATCTACGCTCATCACCACTTCCCTCAATAAACCAAAGTAATTCACCGACAACGCTTTTCCAAGCAAGTTTCTTAGTGGTAATGGCAGGGAATCCTGTACGCAAATCAAAGCGAAGATTACGTCCAAAAACACTATAAGTACCAACGCCGGTTCTATCATCTTTTTCTTCTCCGTTATCTAAAATATCTTGTAATAGGTCTAAGTATTGTTGCATGGTTATAGTTTAACATTATTGTTGTATGATTACAACTATATTGGCAAAATGCCCTGAGTCGTGTCAGAGCATCTTACCTTTAGCTTATTCCTCCTTTAGGATCACAAGCCAAAAACCTTATAATTTGTTAAGTAGTCTATCTGTCTCTGGTTGCACAATATCTGCAATAATCTGAACATCAAATACAAAAGAGATACTAATAGAAATTGGATCAAGTTCTTCTAACTTACGATTTACTATTTGTTCAATCTCTTCAGGTTCAAGACCTTGTTTCAATAACGTTTGAATGTTGATAGTATGTTGCTTTTTACCAATCAATTTAACAACAACTTTTTTAACGAATTGAATGGGAACATCAGTCTTTTCAACGTCCAGAAGAATATGTTCCCATTTTTTGATAAACTCTGGTGGTGCTTTTTTCATCACGTATTTATGCTAGTGTTTTTGCCTTTGCAGGACGACCTCTTCCACGTTTAGCAGGTTGATCTACAGATACAGTTGCTGCCTTTTCTGCAATTTGTGTACTAGTAGGAACACCTAACAATTGATTAGCTTCTTGTTGTAAGCGGTTACTCTCAGCTAACAAGCCTTTTGCTTCTGCTTCCATTTTACGTGCTTGCACTAACAAGTTATTTGCAATTTGATTATCAGCTAGGTAACCTTGTGCTGACGATTGAATTGGTGGTTGTGCTGCTTGTGTTTGTGCTTCTTTGTTTTCACGCATTCTACGTGCAACATCTGCTGGACTTTGCAAACCACGTTGACTATCTAAGTCTTCAAGTTTCTTAACAGCAGCCTCACCTTGTTCCATCTGATCTAAGATTGTGTTTAGTTCATCCAAACGAATCTTGGTAGCTGCGTTAGGTGTCATGATAACTTGTGATGTTTGAACCTTTTTAATCAGACCTTCTTGGTGCAACACTTGCAAAATAATCTTACCGTCACGTGTATAACTACGATTCAATGCTTCTGCGAATGTTTGTGTTGTTTGCCCAATATCGCTTTCCAATGCCTGCATCAATGGATCGTGAATGTGTGCGTTTAGTGTCTCAGTATTGCACACTAGACACATGTGTGGTTCATTGGGCACCTCACGATAAAGTACAACGACTTTGCGATCACCAATTTTACCAACGTGTTTTAGAAAACTCATATTAATATCTCCTCAAGGATACTATATTTAATATGAGTTTTATTGTGAAAATTATTTTCCGGACCAGCGTAGTTCGTACATCATTGCTTCACCTGGATCTTCAAAGTACATAAAACTATCTAGGCCAGATAAAAACTCATTACTGTTTTCAGATATACCTACACCATATCTACCTTTGAGTCTTGTCATTACCCAAAGATTATTTTCAGTTGTCATTGGGGTAGATGCTTTTACAAAATGGCGTGGAATGGGAGAGATTTCTCTCTCACCAAACCAAACATATGGATCAAGTTCTCGCTCAATCATTTATGTTCATCATACACCGCACACTGACCGAATGGGGGTTTTGGGTCAGGGTCACCATGAACGATCCAAGTTGTGTCACAGTAGTCAGGATCACCCCATGAACCACAAGGATATCCGTCAGTGAAAACAATCAAGCGTTTTGGTACATTACCAATTTCTTTCAAGTAGTCAAAGATAACATCAAAGTCGGTACCACCGCCACCTTGTGGTTTGTATTCTTCAATACTATCCATGTTCTCGCTAGTAAAGTCTTGTGGATTGTACCACTTAGTGTCAAAACAGAATACATGGACTTTGTAGCCGTCAAAACTACTCATCATGCCTGCAATTTCGCCCAAGAATGCTTGTGCTTGTTTGTCACTGATTGACCCACTCATGTCAATAGACACAACAACGTCAATCTCTTCACCCGGAGTCATGCCTGGCATAACTGCATCCATGTGCCAACCTCTGCGAGAAGGACGCATCCAAGAATAGTCAGTACGAATTGCACTAGTCAAGTTTGTTTGAATCAGTTCACGCCAGGGCATTACTGGATCAGTAACTTGACGAACCAATCGTTCAACACCTAGAGGCAATGTACCTGCTTCTGCACTTTGTGCGGCGTTGATAATTGCTTGTTTGACTTCTTGACGAATACGGTCTTTTTCTTCTTGTGACAGTTGAGGACGACCTTTGCCTTTTTGTTCACCATCGCCACCTTCACCCTCGTCACCATCACCATCCATGTGGTCGTCAAGCAACTGGTCAATCAATGAGTCAATGTTAATCTTTTGAACATTCTTCATCAAGTCATCATAGATTTCCTCTGCTGCCTTGCCATCATATTTTTGTTCATACAAGCAAGGAACAGTAGTAATGAATTGACCAACTTTGTGTCGCTTCAAGTCTGCGTTAACTGCATAGTCATCAGCAATGTTCCAGATTTGAGGATCACGATGATTACGGCGACCCATGTGATCGTAGACCACGTGCAATACCTCATGTGCTACCAAGAACTCAACTTCTTTAGTTTTCAACATTTTAATGAAGCGGCTATTGTAATAGAATGTTTGACCATCTGTAGCCGCTGTACTCAACCACTCATCACCGTTGACAAGTTTCAAACGAGTAGCCAAGTTACCAAAGAAACTATGACGCAATAACAAACCAATACGAGCAGAGACAAGCAGTTCTCGTGCTTCTGCGTCAATCTTAGGGTCAGTAGGACCTAAAAGATTATCAAATTTTGAATTGCGTGTTTTCTTTTTACCACCAATGACTTCGCTCATGTTAAACCTCTAATTAATTCTGATATGATGATTATAGCACAAACCATATTAAAGCGCAAGTCCACGATAACCTGCGTCAAACGCAATACGAGCATAATGGGCACCTGCTTCAATACAGTACAATGCCATTCCTTCGTCCTTGCTAAATCCTTGTGCGCGGACACGTTGACCAAGTGCATAGAAATATTTTTTACCTGACATATTAATTCCTTAGAAAAAATGGGGTGAGAACATTTCTATCCTCACCCCCAAGAGTGTCTTGCGACACTAGGGAGTCAACTTACTGTTGACAATCAGTTACCGGCATCAACAATGTATTTGCCGTATTTTTTGTGGAACTCGTCAAAGTTTTTCAATTGAGTTGGTTCAATTGGCAAACGATATGTTTTCAACGCAATCTTAGCACCCATAACGACCAACTCTGTTTCAAAGTTTTTCATCATGTATTCAATGAAGTTGTATGCCATTTCGTGGAACTTTTTGTTGTCCACTCGTTTGTTTTCAATAGCATCTTTCAATTCATAGCACATTGAAATTGTCAATGAGTACATCGCAGAAATTTCTTTGACCTGCAAGTCTTTGACCTTGCCTTCAAGAATGTCTGCTGGTGCGGGCATTTTACCTGCAACTTTACGGTGAGCCATGAACTTCACAGCAAGACCATCACCAACTGCACCTGCAACCAAGTTGAACAATGAATCAGTATCAATGTTGTCCTCGTCATTCAACAAGTCACTGACAAAACACCATGAACGAGGTGTAGCGAATGCACGTGAACTTGACTTGGCATCAAATTCGTACATGTCATTTTTTGCGAATGAAAGATAACCAACAACGTCTTTGTGAATGTTGTTGTTCACAGCCCACAACTGCCACGCATTGAAGTCAGGTCGCATTTCCAAGTGAACGAAACGATTAGCGAGGGGCATTGGCATACGATATGTAACACCTTTGTCGCTGTCACGGTTACCTGCCGCAACGATAACAACATTATCTGGCAACACATACTTACCAACACGACGGTTCAAGATAAGTTGATAACCCGCAGCCTGTACAGCAGGAGGCGCACTGTTCATTTCATCCAAGAACAAAATCACAGTGTCAAATTGTGATGCAAACTCTTTGCTTGGCAAGTCAACTGGCTCAGCCCAATCCATCTTGTTCAAGTCTTTGTTGAAGAATGGGATACCACGAATGTCAGTAGGCTCCATTTGTGCCATACGCAAGTCAATCATGGCTTCTTTAGAACCACCAAGCTCAATTGCTAGTTGTTGAACGACATCACTTTTACCGATACCGGGAGGGCCCCACAAGAACACGGGGCGTTTTGCTTTCATTGCTTGTTTCAGTGAACGAGCGGCTTGAATTGCAGTGATTGTGTGATTGTCACTGACGGGACTTACTGATGCCATTATTAACTCCTGTTGTTGGCTTAGAAAAAAATTAAAGAACTTGTATTGTATGTTTGATTTGATTTTTCGTCAAGCATTTTTTACAAGTTTGTCAATGCGTTTGACCATTTGTTTTTCAACATAGATCATTGCACGGGTAGCTAAGAGGCGTTCACGGGCGAACGCTTCCTGTTCCCAAGGACGCTCATGGTATTCTTTTAGAATACGCTGACCAAACCAGAGATTTTTGTTTCGTTTGCTCAATGATAGTTGACCTTTTGCAATTTGTTTAACATGAACCATTTCATGTGCGAGGCACAAGATCAAGTCACATTCACTAAGACCACCATCTACAAACATTTGCATTTCACGGTCACCTGTTTTGGCAACCATTCCATTGTTGCCCTCACGCTTGCGTAAGCCTGGGGCATTATAAATTGTTAAACCGTAAGTGCTATTCTCTAACTTCAATTCTTTGGTCAAGAATGTAGTCACGAGGTCAATAACGATTCGGCGTTTGACTGAACTAGTTACGATTTCAATTTTCATACTGTAAGTATAGCAGGTGTTGGATTATTCGTCAAGTCAGACAAAAGTATTAACTAATTGAGTAACATATTCCTCACTACTGTCACCCAAATCTTTTTCGTCTGTATAGACTGCAACATCGCCAAACTTTGCTAGTTTATGACCTGCGGCATCGTTGTCACAAACTGCAACAACTTTTCTATTCAAACAAGTAAGCCAGTTGCGTAAGTCAGGGCTGGGGTTGTTACTTAGTACTGCTAAAGCACTAACACCGCGACTTGTCAATCTTGCGGCGTCAAACAAGCCCTCTGTCAAAAAGACAACATGTGGGGTTAAATGTAAACTTTCAACACCCCAAACTGCCAATGTGGGTTGTTTTCTGTATGTATAATACTTACCTAGCTTGGGATTGTTGCTGGGCTTTTTCTCGCCGAACCGACGATACTGCTGGTATCCACAAAAATTTCCTGACAAGTTCCAAAGGTAAAAGGCGGCAACATCGTTCTCAAGATCCAGCATAGGACGATGGAGTTCAAGATCCAAATGTCGCCTTTTCAGATGTTCAACTAAGGTTTCCATGTGCTTTTTACTCGCTTTTGATAAATAATTATAGCACAAAGGGTAATTTGTGTCAATAAAAATGTCCTTCGCGGTGGTGGAACACCCAAGGACTCTAACGCTACGAGGAGCAATCAGCATGAATATTTATTCAAAATCAAATCCGCCTATTGGATTTTATGTTTACGCATATCTAAGAGAATCCGATAATACCCTTTATTATATTGGAAAAGGTTGTAATACCAGAGCCACTGAAAGACACTCAGTTGCGGTTCCTAAAATAGAATCAAAGATAATCATAGTAGAACAAAATCTAACTGAAATAGGTGCTGTGGCTATTGAACGCAGGCTTATTAAATGGTATGGTAGAAAAGATTTAGGGACAGGTATATTACAAAATAAAACAGACGGTGGGGATGGTGGCAAAACAACATCTACTGAACGCCGAAAAGAAATCAATAAAAAAATGTGGGCAAATGGTGTGTTTGATAATAGACCAAAGCCAACTCAACAAACTATTGATAAAATCAAAGCAAAAAGAGCATTGCAGGTTATAACAAAAGAATCAAGAGAAAAATCAGCGGCTAAACAGCGTGGTCAACGAAGGACTCCGGAACAAAAAGAAAAAATGCGAATCGCTGCGTTAAACAGAAAATCCAAAGTCTCTAGATAAATTGACCACTCAAGTTATACAAGTAAAATGTAGCCAAACCCTCATCTTCGTCTAGCATAGGACGATGCAGTTCTAAGTCTAAATGACGATTGAGCAGGTGTTCTCTTAACATAACCATATTATACTATGTTTGGGCATTAGTGTCAACCTTTCAGCTAAATACAAAAGTACTAAGGAATTTCACTATGGCATGGCCTGCTAATCCAACGAACGGACAACAAACAACAATCAACGGAACTACATTTCAATATGATTCTGCAAATGCGGCATGGAATCGTGTTTTTACATCTATCAATAACAACTTGCAATATGTAGGACAGATTTCAGCAAACGCACAACCTAACATTGTTTATGCCAATAACTTAACTACATTGGGTACACTAACAAGTCTTTCATTAGCCGGCAATGCTACAGTTAGTGGGGCAAACGTTATTACTGCTAACATCTTTACAGGTGCATACGCTAATGGAAATAGCAATATCAACATCCCAGCAAGTAATGGCAACATCAATTTCACTAGCGCAGGTAATGCTAATATTTTGATTGTTACTGGTACAGGTGTAAACGTAGCAGGTACGTTGAACATAGGAACAAACACAGCAAACGTAGGTAACTTGGGTGTTACAAGTAACGCAACTGTAGGTAACTTATTGTTTGGTACAGGTGTTGTGTCTGGTACAGGTAACGTTGTTGCTGGTAACTTATTGGGCCCACATGCTAATGGAAATAGTAACGTTAATATTCCCGCAGCCAACGGAAACATCACATTCACTAGTGCAGGTAACGCAAACATTCTTGTAATAACTGGCACCGGTGCCAACATTACAGGCACTGGTAACATTACAGGTAACGTTGCAGTTGGTGGCAACTTAACTATTGCAGCAAATACAACACATAACAACTGGGCTGGATTCTATTCTTCACAAGATAGAATGGTTCCATTAACAGGTGCTACTGGTGTTGTCAACCATGATATGAGCCAAGGTGCATTGTTCTATCATACAAGTCCTGCTGCTAACTTTACACCAAACTTTACTAATATTGCAACAACATTTAGTAACGTAGTCACTGTTGCAACATTGTTGATTGTGCAAGGCACTACTGCATACATGCCACAAGCAGACGCTACTAACGTACAGATCGGTGGAAGTAACGTTGCAGTAAAATGGGTATACGGTGCAGCACCAACTGGCACAGCAAGTTCTACCCAAATTGTTGCATACTCAATCATCAACAACAATGGTACTTACGCAGTACTAGGACAAAGTTCATTCTATCAATAATATTTGGGTAACATAAATCTCTGATACATAAATGTATTATATCGGAGATATTATGCAATTAGAACAAGGTAATTTTTGCCCAATGCTTAAAAAAGACTGTGTGGGCTTAAAGTGTGCATGGTTTACAAAAGTTGAAGGTTATGATATCAATACAGGTAAACGTGTTGATGAATGGAACTGTGCAATGAAATGGTTGCCAATGCTATTGATTGAAAACTCAGGCATGCAACGTCAAACAGGTGCAGCAGTTGAAAGTTTCAGAAACGAAATGGTCAAAGCAAATGAGGCATCACAAGAGTTATTCAAGGTAGCAGTTGCAAAGACTGCACAATTAGCACTTGATCCTACAAAACTTTTATTAGACAACGATGACAACCAATCAACAACTCAGTGAAAACAATTATATATATCTTCCTAATTTCATTGATTCTACTGAAGCCAAAGCTCTTGCAAAAGAATTCAAAGACTTCTGTAAGAAACAACAATCAGTAGGTGATAGCCAAGTACCTGAGAGTCAATCAGAATATAACTATATAGGCTTCTTAGAGTTACTGTGTGAAAAGACTCCTGAGATTACAAAGTTCTTGGGTGAGAAAGTGTTGCCAACATACACTTACGCTAGAGTATATAAGAAAGGTGCAACACTAGAACGTCATCGTGATCGTGAAGCATGTGAGATAAGTTTAACATTACACTTAGATGGTGACAAAGATTGGCCTATCTATATTCAGAAACCAAACGGTGATGAAATTAAACTAAGTTTAAAATCAGGTGATGCAATGATGTATCAAGGTATTATTGCCGATCACTGGCGTGATAAGTATACTGGTTCTGATTATGTACAAGTGTTTATGCATTATGTACGCAGCAGAGGTGACAATGCTTGGGCAGTGTTTGACAAAGAGAAAAAGAAACCTGATGACTGGGTCAAAGCAGAAAGTGTAGAGCCTGAGGTTAAAAAGTTAGAAGCACCTAACATTATCACAGGATTACCTAACCTAGATGACTATGTAATTGAACTAGAAAACGCAATTGACTTAGATTTGTGCAATGACATTTTATCAGAATACAACAATGCTAAAGACTGGGCACAGACTAGAATTGGTAATGGAGAAGTTGATACTAAAATTAGAAATGTAGACAGCATTTTACTTTCTGCAAGAAGTGTTATATCTAATAACCCTGAAGTTAGAACACAACTTGATGCTAGATTGTTCCAAGCAGCAAATAATGCAATACGTGAATACAATAAACGATTTCCCGATTCAGTAATTGAGCAAGATTCAGGATATGAACTATTGCGTTATACTGAAGGTCAATTCTATAAAAGACACACCGATCATTTTAAAGCACAACCTAGAACAGTATCATGTAGTTTTTCATTAAATGATGACTATGAAGGTGGTGCTTGGAATTTCTTTGATGGTAAAATGATAGTTAGACCGTATGCTGGATCAGTACTTATGTTCCCGTCAAATTTCATGTTCCCTCACGAGATTTTACCAGTTACCAAAGGAACACGATATAGTGTAATTACTTGGTTTATCTGACGATAAATATAGTATGCCAAGATTTAATTCTCAACAGACTTTTGACTTTTACTTTGGTCAAAGTTTACAACCAGAAAACGAATACAATGGTGCAACAATGTTGTTCGCTATGTCTTCACCTCCACCTGGTTGGACAAAGGTTACTACATATAATGATTATGCATTGAGAATTACTAATGGTACTCCTGGTACCGGTGGTTCAACTGCTTTTTCAACTGTCTTTACAACACAACCAGTATTCAATGGTGGTAACTATGCAACTGGTCCATATCCAATAACTGTTGCCCCTCATACTATATCTGTTGCTGAAATGGTAACACACGATCACACATGGGGCCCTGGTGCTTATTTAGGTCCTGCACTAACTAGTTCATCTTCGGGAAGTCCATATAGTGCTCCGTTTAACCCGGGAGCACCATCTTGGACAGGTGTAGGTGGTTATTTTTATGGCATAGGTAATCCTTCTCCATATGTAAATTATTTAGGTGAGGCCACTGACTCCAATGGCATAGGTGGTGGGCATGTACATACTGCAACTGTATCCGGGGTTTCATTATCATTATCAGTGAATTTCAACGTTAAATATGTTGATACAATTTTAGCAACTTACGTAGTATGACAACTCCTTCTATACCAAGCACTAGCATCACACTTTTTCGAAATAGTACTCCTCCTACTGGCTGGACAAAATTAACTACTAATAATGATTGTATGTTGCGTGTAACATCAAATGCTAGTATCACAACAAGTGGCTCAATTAGTTTTAGTTCTGGATTGGTTAATAGTATTGCTACAAGTGCTACAGCATCTTTTCCAACAGTTACTCTATCCACTACTGTATCTGATGTTGCTTCTCACAATCACAACGGGGGTACTCTTGTCAGCTATACGAATCGTTACACTGGTACTACTCTTGGACCAACACAGCAAGGTGTGTTTGCAGCCGGCGGTGCCCAAACACAAACACAACCCACTTATGGTCTTTTTAGTCCTTCTGGTGCGGGACACTCACACACAGGTTCAATGCCAGGAACCTACCCATCATTTCCGTTCACAGGTTCAACACTAAATTTTGGTGTTAACTATATTGACCTAATCGTGGCTCAAAGGAATTAATATGGGTGCATTTAATGCCGGTTCAAAAACATTTTTTAATCAAGCAACTGCTCCATCTGGTTGGACTAAGGCTGTTACTAACGATGACTACACATTGAGATTAGTTAATACAGGAACAGGTGGAACATTAACAGGATCCACTGGTGTTGTTAGTGCGTTTAAGGACTATACAAGTTTAGTTACTTTTCCAGGGACAATAAGTTCAACTGTTTCGTCAGTATTAGGTGACACACCTAGTCATAGTCATCCTTATAGTGGATTAGTAATGGGATCTCCGACTACTTGGAGAACTACTGCAACAACACCCGGCGGAGGATTTATTAACGGCGCAACTATAGGTGGCTATCCATCAAGTACATACGGTAGTGGATCAACTCATACACACAGTATAAGTGTTGCCGGAACAGCTACCGCAGCTAATGTTAATTTTTCTATAAAGTATGTTGACTTTATTTTAGCTACTAAAAATTAAGGAACAACAATGACTACAAGCAATAGAGTTTCAGTAACAGTACCGGATAACACAGTATACCTTGATAACATAACAATGATTAACCTTGATTTAAGTGGTTGTGGTATACCCGAAGATGTATATGCAATTAACTTTAAAGATGGTGTTGGTGATATCGAATACAAAAATCATTATAAGTTCAATGATACCGTTAATGTATTGCCTGATTGGGCTAGTAATTGTGCTAGTATATGTGAGTTAGCTTATGCAGCAAGACAAAAATAATAAGGGTAGAATATGAGTTTCTTAACTAGTATAAGTTCAATTATGGGTCCATCATCAATTTCAGTAAAACTGAATAATGCATCTGTGCCAGGGGTTCCTAGCATTACTGGTGTAACTGAAGCATCACCTACTAGTGTTACAGTAACTTTTACTGCACCAAGTAGTAACGGTGGTTCACCTATTATAAGTTATACTGCGGTTAGTAGTCCCAATGGTTTAACTGCAACAGTCACTCAATCGGGTTCTGGTTCAGTAACGGTAACTGGACTAACAACTGGTACAGCATACACATTTATTGTATATGCCACTAACAGTGTGGGCAACAGTGCAAACAGTACACAGAGTAGTTCCATTACACCTATATCACAAGGATGGGTGGCTGCTGTTACTACATCCGCACCTCGTATAGTGTCTATTGCAGTGGATAGTGCAAACAATATTTTGTCTACAAGCGGAAACTCAGCTTACACTGGGTGGTATACACAGTCATTTACTTCTGCAGGCGCGGTGAATTTTGCATACAATTATCCAGCGTATACTGATTATTGGCCAGAAACTGTTGCACTTGAAAGAACAAATAGTAGCACACCTAATACTGCCGCAGTATATGTTCAAGCAGCCACTGGTCCAAACAGTACATTTTCATATTCAGATATAATTAAATTGAACAATAGTGGCAGTAGTGCTACACTAGCATGGCATGTTAGAATTACACCTACTTCATTATTAGGAACCTCAGGTGATTATTATTCTATGTCAGCAGATCACACTGGTCCTGCAGTAATAACTGTATCAACTAACCCAACTGTTCATAAATTTACAACCGCAGGTGCATTATCGTGGCAAAAACAAATTACAGGATTAGCCAGTGAATATGCGTATTCAGTGTGTCAGCGTGAATCAAACACTTACTTTGGGGTTATCAGCTTCGCAAGCAATCCGGGTAATGGTTTTGTGATGTTTAATTTTAGTTCCAGCGGTTCTACTAATTGGGAAAGACAAATTTCAGCACCTACTTCCGGAACATATGTTGTCCCAGAAGCAATAGATGTAGATAATAACGCCAATGTGATTATTGGTGGTAGGTGTACTTACATAACGAATGGATCAACAATTATCAGTCTTAGTGCTTCAGGTTCTACTACAAATTGGGCTTACACAATTGCCGACATGTTTGTAGCTACTGTGCATTACTCAAAATCACAAACAGTAATTTATCTTGCAGGATATCAGTACTCAGTGGGTACCGGGGCATGTATTATTATAAAAATGGATACGAGCGGAAACGTTTTATGGAAAAATGTTCTGAGTAGTGTTACAGCATTTAACAGTTCCTATGAAGTGTACACCGGAGTTAATGATACTACATACTTCTATTTGTGTACTGGAGGAGGTAGCATCTTTAAATTACCTGCCAGCGGAGCACAACCTACTATTAGTGGATATACATATGCATCGGCAACAAACACATTTACCTCATTCACACCAAATAACACTGCAGGTGGAGGTACAATAAGTGCAGGTGGTAGTAGTGTTTCTGGTGCAAACACATCGCCTGCACTATCCACCGTATCAATATCAACATCAGTGACTAACTTCTAATTCATCAATTGAGCAATCAACAACAACTTTTCCAAGTGGTCAATTGCTTTATTGATTTCGTCAACTTTAGGTTGAGTATATGTAGTTTTGTTAGTACGTCTTGCATTAACTTCTAATATACTCAACTCGTCAACTAACTTGCTTATGTTAGCAACCATCTTACCAAAGTCTGGGTGATAGTCAACTTTAGTAATCTGACTAATCAGTTTAGATTTGACCTCAGCCCAGTCTAGTGATGTTTCTATTTTCATGCAAAGATTTCAAGTGATGTACCACACTCGGTGCAAAACTTTGCTGTTGCTTTGTTTTGCTTACCACAAGTAGAGCATTTAGGTTTCATCTTGACATTGACAGGTTGTAATACAGGCTTGTTGTCTGCTGTCTCACCTAGCAATTTCAAAACAATAGAATGTTTCTCTGCTTCTAATGGACCCATTGTAGTCGTAGTGAATGACTGTGTACTCTTGCTACCTGCTACTGTGATACCAACATCATTTGCTGGCATTGATTGTGCTTGTGCTGAGTTAAGACTTGCACCTGATGCAGTGATCCAACTACTATCCATTGATGCACTGCCACTGATATTAGTCGCACTATATGTTGCGCTCATTGGGCCAGCCCAATCACCGGTTGAACCACTGATACCACGCATAAGATTCTTACTATATCGTTCCATGTTATTGTCAAAGAATGATTGCATTGGGTGATACATTTCAAACTGATATTCAACACGAACTAATCCGTCTTCTAGTTTGACACCGCGATGATTTTCAACTGCACCGGTACGTTCAATGAACTTGAACTTGTTACCTTCACGAAGATTACCGTTTTTGATTGAGCGTTCCAAGTCAATCTCTTGACCTGCATTGAGAACAATACCGCCAGGGGTCATGTCTTCACCGTCAATGAATACATTGACTAATGCTCGTTTTGTGTTGAGGTTTTTCATATACACTGTGTATTCAGATCCGAAGTTAACGAATACAGTGTCTTTAAATTCGCGGAGAATTTTACCATTGGCTTTTAGGCTCGACACGAGCTTTGATTGATACATCATTTGTTTCCTTTACTGATCACACTCTAAGACCATATTATTTAAAGAGTGTTGGTTGCTAGACCTTCTAGCAATGTATTTAGTGTATCATTTTGTTGGATGAAATAAAAATGTTTTGGGCAAATCAAGTCTGGATGACTTTTTCTATTCCAGGTGTTTTGCTTGCCTTGCCGTAGTAAACAGTTTTTAAAACAAATTTTAAATGGGTAGAACTGATCCTACGTAATCCTAAAGAAGTTTCAGTAGACCAGTCGTAAACCCAAAATTTTTCACCCAATTCAATTTTTTCAAGTTTGTGTATAACTTTGGGTAATTGTTTTCTGATAATATAATCAACTGCAGGTGGGTGAACACCTCGCTCTTGTGCTCGTTCCAACGCATGGTCATCTACTACAATCTCTAAATTTTTAGTTAGGATAGTTCCGACTGCTGCCTCATTGATAATTTCATTAATACGCATCTAGTATTTATACTAGGTTTTCTTTAAAAATCAACCACGCATTTTCCCAATTCCATCGTTGACTACCTTCTAGTACTTTAGCTCTGTCTAATAATGAGGCGTTCATTACTGCAAATTTTAAGCTATTATGCATACAACCTGTAGCACCTTCATCAATTACATCTAATGGACCGGGTGCTGGGAATGCTGCAACAGGTGTTCCGCATGCCATTGCTTCAATCATTACTATACCAAATGTTTCCCAGACACTAGGGAACACGAACACATGTGCCATTCTATAATAATCTGCTAACTCATGTCCTGTTTTGAATCCAACGAATTCTACATCGGTATATCTGGCTTCATATTCTTTACGCATAGGTCCATCACCTACCATAATCTTACGAGCGCCTGGCATATCTAATTCAAAGAATTGTTCTAGGTTCTTTTCTTTACTAACACGACTAACACATACTAGAATCATTCGTTTGCTTAGTTCACTAACACCGGGATGAAATATTGTACGGTCAACACCTCGTGTCCAGGGTATAACTTCGCCCTTGAATCCTTTTTCTTTCAACTCACGTACCATTGTGTCAGTTGTAGTCAATATCTTTTTTGACTTAGCATGAAACCACTTGACATACTTCCATGTAATAGATTCAGGTACGCCTAATATCTTTTTTATACCTTCAGGAAAACGGGTATGATAAGCAGTATTATAGCTCCTGCCAACCAATGAAAGATACCTTCTAGCGTACAGACCGAGAGGACCCTCTGTGGCGATGTGGATATGATCCGGATTGATCTCCTTAAGTATCTTGCCCATCTTCCGGGGATAGGCAATCTTGACCTCGTTATACTTAGGGCAATCAATGTAGCCGAACCGCCCGGGATCAACATATACAAAGTTATAACCGTCCAAAAGCGCACACGCTTCAATGTTTTTATATGTTGTGACAACGCCATTAATCTGATCCTTTAAGTTATCAGTTACAATGAGTACAGTTTTCATTGGTTTAATCTAAATCTAATATATTCTGTGATGTGGTCAGCTACATCAACTTGACAATACTTTTCAAACCCACTAAAGCCAGGGTTACTATTTGCTTCACATACTACAAACCCTGTTTCACTAAACAACAAGTCAACACCGGCAATGTTTAGTTCAAGTACTCGTGCTGTTTCTCTAGCAAGATATTCAATCTCTGGTGTAACTTCATAGTTACTGCCTGTGCCACCACCTGTGATGTTTGCTCTAAAGTCACCTTCTGGTGCTATTCTACGCATAGCACCAATCACTTTGCCACCTACTACAAATACACGCAAGTCTTCACCTGGCTTAGTTCCCATGTATTCTTGCACAATCATTGTTTTCTTTGCACCAAGTGTATCAATGAACTCCATTAGTTTCTTATAGTCACGCTTGCGTTCACACAGATATACACCTTCGCCATAACTACCTGTAACAAGTTTAACAACACAAGGAAAACCTATATGATGCTCTACTAATCCATCATCAATAGGATAACGAACCATCATTGTTTTGGGAATAGGAATTTTGTTTGCAGCAAGTATTTGACCTGTTCTTAGTTTATCTCTAACAACATTGATTGGCTTGCTTGGGTTCACACAAGGTACACCCATTTCTTCAAATTGACGAATGATTGCCAACTGAAAAGGTAGTATACCTGCGCCCAATCTAACTAATACTAAGTCAGGCTTTGTAAAGTCTTGACCTTTATACTTGATAGACTGATTTAAGTCTTGACTAACAACAATGTCAAAGTCATCAGGGTGACCAACCATTGCTGATATATTTTTATTAGTGAAACTTTCAACCAATCGGTTAGTTTCGTATTCGTTTCGTTCTTGTTTAGATAATATTAATACTGTCATCTTTGTCTTTCGTCCAGGTTACAATTTCCCATGTACCGTCGAATTTTTCAACTAGTGCCGTGCAACTTTCTACCCAGTCACCATCATTCATGTACACTATATTATCTATCATTTTTATTTCGGCATGATGAATATGTCCGCAGATTACACCATCGTATCCTCGTTTTTTGCAGTATCCTGCAAGGTTTCTTTCAAACTGGAAAATGAAGTCAATCGCTTTTTTGACCTTATGCTTAAGGAAACGGCTAAGGCTCCAGTACCCAAAACCAAGCCTATGGCGAATCCAATTGAATTTGCTATTGAGTGCAAGGATGAAATCATATGCTTTGTCACCTAAAAAACTTAACCACGGCGCTAATCGTGTAATGCCATCAAACAAATCACCATGTACAACTAGATAATGATTGCCATCTAATCCTATATGTTCAATCTGATTAACAACTTCAACATTACCAAAGTTGATATTGTATGGCATTAGTGGGCGCAAAAACTCATCGTGATTTCCAGCAATGTATATAACACGAGTGCCACGCTTACTATGCCCAAGAATACGGCGAACGACATTAGTATGGCTTTGTTTCCATCGCCATTTGTTTTGTTGAATCTTCCAAACATCTAGTATGTCTCCTACCAGATAAAGTGTCTCGCAGTAGTTGTGTTTGAGAAAATTATTTAGTTTTTCTGCTTGTGAGTCTTTAGTGCCTAAATGTACATCACTGATAAAGATGCTGCGATAAGTTTTCTGTGTCATCTACTATTTATAGATTTTAGGTTTTACCTAATATGACAATCATGTGACAGCATATTTCAATGCAATAAAACTAATAATAGGATGATCGTCAACTCTAATTCTGTATCCAATGTCTATAAAGTTGCCAACATTTACCCATGTTTTTTCAAAAGGATAATACTTTGCACCACTCTCAGATAATAACTTAGAGACTGCAAAGATATCCTCTCGTTTTATAAAAAGTTCAACTATATTCATACGGGGTGTCTGGATCACTGTAGTCAGGACTGATATAGTCTCCATCTTCATCATATCGTTTATAGTAACTATCATTAGGTTGTAGTACTCTAAAATCGTACTTCAATGCCGCAAATGTAGTTTCTGCCCTATCTAGTAAATCACACACAACATACCGTGTGGTACAAGGTGCTGAAATAGTTTTCATAGGCCCGTGCTTAAATTCATTTGCCAATAATGCTTTGTGAATTTCAGTGTGTGGTTGAAACATGATACGAGTTATGCCCATCTTTTGATTGCGTAATCTTACTTTATCAAAGATAGTTAACTTGGTTAATATTGCGTTGTTATCTGGATCAATCGTCAATAATACTTCTTTGACTTTGATGCTACCTTTTGTACTTGGGTTATCAGGTGTCTCTTTAGTACTCCATGGAACATTGCATTCCATATGATTGACATAAAAGGTTTCTCCATGTGATTTCAAGGTCCACATTGGAATGGTCTGGTCTTCTAAATGTTTCTTGTTAAAGTGGAAGACTACATCTTTACATGCGTACTCAATCTATTGTTGTGACATTTTATTCTCCTTAAGTTATGTCGTTTTTATTTAGCGTAATTCAACTCTGTCTTGGTATTTCAACAGTGTCCACATTTCACCCTTGTCTCCAAAAGTTAATATGTAGATGTGATGTTGGTCAGTGATTAGTTGTTGACCTGTTGCCATGTCACACCAACCACTATCATTATAGTTATATGGTTCTTCAACTTCAACATGCACATCATCCATTTTATTGGCACTATCTAACCAAGTTAAATCATCTCCTGTGTATGGAGGTTGTAGGAACCAAGTTTTCATTTCTTTGGATCGTCAAATGAAGGAGCAATCTTTTCTGCTTCTTCGTGTGTCATAAAGCGTGAAGGAGGTTGATCTGCCCACTTGAAGAACTGTACTGGTTTCCAGTATTTGCTCAACAAGTTATTGATAACAATAATGCCTGCAATGATAACAATTGTACCTAGACTAAACAAGATACTACCTGCTAACCATGCTGCTGCTATGTCCATATCCATTATTTTTTACCTTTAAGTTTTTTCAAGTTTTCTAAGAGACTACTGCTCTTAGATTTTTTAGTGTCTTGGTGCGTCGGATGGGATTCGAACCCACTACCTACTGGTTTAGAATCAGTCGCTCCGGCCTTTGGAACTCCCGACGCATTATAATCTCTCAACAAAGATTTAATGTCTTTGTGTTTTACAATTATAACATTGTGTATATCATTTTCAAACTTAATGGGCAAATCTAATGTGATAGTGATTCTAGGTCCTTCTAGATCACTAACCACACCTTCATTGCCCACAGAGCCAATGAAAGGAATCTTATTCCAATAACCAAACACTCGTTCACCAAACAGATAGCTTGGTTTATAACGATTCTTTTCAAAATACTCTGCTAAATTTGACATTTTAACTCGCTACAACTTTACTTACACTATTAATAACACTTGCAATGCGACCAATATCTCGTAGTTGTTCTACGGTATAGCCCATCTTTTTCAACCCTTCGTAGTGTGCTTTTACACAGAAGTGACATTTACCAACGATACTTGCAGCTAATGAATATGCTTCAAATCTTTCTTTGGTTGTTCCACCACTTGTACTAATAGCATTCATACGCAACTGTGCAGGTAAACCTTTTAAGTTTTCATCGTCAGCCATTTCAACAAATGGATACCAAATGTTGTTTTGTGCCATCAATGCACCTGCGGTTAATGCAGCTTGTGTTTCAGTCTTGTTTTGAATTTGACTTTCCATCCAAGCCCACAATTTACTGTTGCCAGTAGCAAAAGCAGCCGCTAGTGCAACCGCTTCTGCTTCTTCAACAGGTAGAGTACTACGCTTAATTACAGCGTCAATGTTTAGCTTGGTATCCTTGGCATAGTCAGGAATACTTTGCTCTTTTAGTGCGTCTACCCAAGCAGTCATTATAGTGTGTCTCCACCGATTGGGCGTGAGCATGGGCATAACTCGCCAGTTTGCAATGCGTCAAGAATACGCAATGTTTCGTCTGGGTTACGACCAACATCCAAGTTGTTTACTGTAACATGTTGAATAACATTGTCTGGATCAACAATGAATGTTGCACGAAGTGCCGCACCTGCTGGACCATAGAAGATACCCAATTGTTCTGCCAATGAATTTTCATCACGAGCAACATCGGCAAAACTCCATGAAGTTGTTTTCTTCAAATCTTCATGTGCATTACGCCATGCTAGTTTACAGAATTCATTATCTGTTGAACCGATCAATAACACTGCATCACGGTCTTCAAAGTCTTGACGCAACTTGTCGTATGCAACGATTTCAGTTGGACATACGAATGTAAAGTCTTTTGGATAGTAAACGATGATTTTCCATTTACCTTCAAAACTTTGGTCTGTGATTGTTTCAAATGCATTGTCTGGTGTCAATGCTCCTGGCTTAACGCCTGTGACTGCAAAACTTGTGATTTTATCGCCGATTGTTTTCATTTTAATTTCCTTTGTGTGTTAATGAATTTTACTTTGTGCCCTACAATTGGGGCATATCAATTGTAGATTATTTTCTTTGTTGTTGTAACTGTCGCCGTCTTTGTAAATTACATCTAACGGGACTTTGTCACCATTCCAAAACTTTGTATCACACACTTCACATGCATGTCCTCGGTTTTGAATCAAATACTGTTTGATATAGTCAGGAATCTTAGCCCACGCTTGTGGCGTTTTAGCTTCTTTCCATTCTTGGACTTTCTCAAACGCCTTGTTTCTGCGCTGATGTTCTTGCTGGCAACTATTATTACAGTACTTGTTGGTGTAAGAAGATCCTTTGCTAGGATTATTCCTACCACAATTTAAACAAGTAAAACAACCTAAATTTGACATTTTCCTCTTTCTTATAGAGCACTATTGTAGAGCACTCTATACTTTTACTTAGTGCTCTATGTTTTGTATTATATATGCATATATCGGAGAAAGCAACAAAAAAGGGCACTTAGGTGCCCTTTTTATTAAGTTATGGTCTAATCAAATATTAGAAACGAATGCGTAGACCTGCACCCAATGTTTGACCAGCAGTTTGTGCTGTTACATAAGTGCGACCAACTGTTGCATAAACATCAGTTTTCTTGCTTAGGTTGTAGTCATAGCCAACTGCATACTCATCGTATGTAGTAATTGCACCACCGTCATAACGAGTATGTGCAGCTTCTGCCAATACGCTACCTGGACCCATTGGAACATTTGCAGACACTTGAGTTGTCTTACCATCCATGTTCAATGCTTTGTCTTTACCTTCTGTGTAGGTAGCAAACAATTTAGCAACTTTCAAGTCATAGCTTGCGCCTAGACCACGCTCTGTTGATTGTGTGCCTGGGTTAGCTGTATAGATATCAGTTTGGAAACTACCAGAACTATTGTAACCTGTCTTTTGATAGAATGCTGTCAAGCCCAAATCACCCTTGAAGTACAATACATTGCCACCGAAGTTTTGAGCACTTGTACCTTTAGAATTTTGCAAGCTAACTGTTGCACCACCGATGCTTGGTGTTGTGTATTTTACGCTGTTGTCCCATGCTGTATCATTGTACAACTGAGTTTGTGCATTACCTGTGTTACCAAAGTAAGTAGCGTGCCATAATGGGCTATAAGCGCCACTGTCACCATAAGCGTTAAACAAGATCACTGGCAAGAATGTTGGGTTTGTTTGACGACCCAATGTTAGTTCACCAAAACTACCTTGCAAGCCAGCGTATGCTGAACGAGCAAATGTGTTAACTGTTGAACCACCTTGTACAGCACCGTTGCTGTCATTCAAGAAGCTACTTAATTCAAAAACTGCTTTAGAACCATTACCCAAGTCTTCACTGCCCTTGAAGCCAATAAAACTTGTTGTCATTCCACCACTAGTATAACCTGTAGTTGTTGTTGCAGCGTTTGGTGCTTTTGTGCTAGAATATCCAGCGTCCATTGTGCCGAAAACACTAACATCTGCCATTGCTGACATTGCGATTGTTAATGCGAATACGGCTGAAATTACCTTCTTCATTTTTCAATTTTCCTTTAAAGTTTATGAAATTTTACCAGTGTCGTACTACACCGGCAACAATAAACATGTTGGTTATAATATAACACAACACGATTAGTGTCCTGATTATAGCAACTTTGTCAGCAATGGCATCATCATTATGGGCTTTTTCACCTAATGCTTTAGACCAAATTGACCAGAAGTTATTCTTCCGACTCATCTACCAACCCGTTGCTATGCCTATCTCTATGACCATCTAGGTCTTGAAACAAGCGATGTTCTTGTGCTGTGAGTTTATCTTTATGTGTTTTGCGTGGGTTACCACACATATAACACTTTGGATTACCACAATCCATAGCATGATGCTTAGCCAAACGATGAGGTTGTTTCTCGCTGGGACTACGCATTGTACCTGGAATATGCGCTGCTTTAGCAATCTTTAACTGTCTTGCGATTGCTACGTCGGTCTTATGACGGCGACGGCTATTTAGAAATTTTGCTTGTTCGTTGCTCATACTATATTATATATATGACAATATATTTATCGCAAGAAAAAAGGCTACCGAAGTAGCCTTCTTAAGTAGCGTTTGGTTATAAGGCGCTACTCAAACCTCATTTAGGCTGCAAGAGCCCAAACAGCATCATTGGCTGCATTTACTTTGTTTTCTTCTTTTTACATCGTTGCTGATGTGCTGTCCAGTCAAATACTGATTACCCAATCGATCACCATGTCCGCCCCACTAAAAAACTCTTTTTCAAAAAAAATCTTTTGGTGGAGCGGGGGGTTTCGAAACCCCGTCTTGAATACTTTTCTTTTTCCTTCATACAGCAATAACTTATATTTAATCATAATTGACAATACCTGTCAATTAGTTTGGGTAAGTTATTTTGCTAATGGGTTATCCATTGCTTTCTGTATCTTTGAATCAACTTCTTTACGAACTTCTTTTAGTGATTGATCTACTTCTTTGCTGTTGCGGCGTAGTTCTTGTTGTACATCTCGTACTGCTTGATCTGTTTCACGAGCACTTTGTTTTTGACTGCGCTCTACATTTTCAACAACACCTTCTAGACGACGGATATCGCCTTTAAGATCGTTTTTAATGTCACGAGTATAATCCGCTGTTTTGTTTGCACTGTCTTGAACCGCGGCTGCTGTTTCGTTTTGATTCTTTTCAATTACTGACAAACGCTTGTCAAACTCGCTCAAGTCTGGGGCTACATATTCGGCAATCTTTTTCTTCATGCCCATGTAGTCATTGTAAACTTGAAAGCATCCATACAAGCCACCTATGATTGAACTTGCTAATGTAAATGCCACCATTAGTTTAGCTGGTGTGAATTCGTAGCCGCCAATACTGATTACAGTATCAGCACTTGCGTACTTCTTTACTGCTGCTTCTGCTTCGTCAATTTTTTGATTGACATCTTTAATTTCTTCTGTCATTTTAGTTTCCTAGTTTATATTGGCTCTCAACCATTTCTTCCCATTTGTATTCGCTGGGACCTGCTAACCTACGCTGTGCATTGCGATTGTCTGTGACTGGTTTACTATATTGTCTTGCCATTTGCAATGCATTCGTATCTGGTACAATTGAATTCTGATATGCAGTGAATCCTGGTACATAGCCCATTGCTGCTACTACTGCACCCTGTGCTGCAACTTGTGCTTCTAGTGTAGCTGCCTTCTTCATGTTTTCTGCTGCTGCCTTAGCTTTTGCACCTGCTTCTTTCTTTTGTTCTTCTTTACTTTCAGATTTGCTTGCTGTTGTAGTTGAACTTGAAGAACTAGAACTATTAGTTGTTGAACTAGTAGGGGTTTGTGCTAAACTTGTAGCACTTGTTGGGCTAGTTGCATTTGGTGTATTGATAACGCTAGTCACACTGGTTACGCTTGTAGGGCTAGTTGTACTTGGTACAACTGTTGCACTTTGCACTGGTGTCTGAACTATAGTAGGTGTTATCGTATTGTTTGTAGTTGTTACTACAGTTACTGGTGCCACATAATTACTACATCCAGGTTGTGGATTAATTTTACAACTATCTGTAAATTGTTTGGCTTGATACGCTGCTTGATATCCGGGACAATTGCTTGCAAATAATGGACTAATACGACATTGTTGGTCATGGTATGCTGCTTGATATCCTGGACAACTTGTTGAATATAATTGACTCATGCTACATTGCTGTGTCAAGTATGCTTGTTGATATCCAGGGCAAGTTACACTATACAATTGATTTTGGTTGCAACTTTGTGCAAACGCAGCCTGTTGGTATCCAGGACATGCTGTATTATATAATGGGTTAGCTGTACATTGTTGATTAAAGTATGCTTGTTGATAACCAGGGCATTGTGTACTATACAATTGATTTGCTGTACATTGTTGTGTTAAAAATGCTTGTTGGTAGCCGGGACAATCACTTGCAAATAATGGACTGATATTGCATTGTTGAGCATGATATGCCACTTGATACCCGGGGCAACTTGTACTGTACAATTGATTTGCGTTACATTGTTGGTTAAAATATGCTGTTTGGTAACCAGGACATCCAGTATCATATAACGGGTTAGCCGTACATTGTTGATTGTAATATGCCTGTTGATAACCGGGACATGCTGTTCCATATAATGGATTTATGCTACATTGTTGTTGAACATACGCTGCTTGATAACCAGGACATGTTGAAGCGTACAATGGATTGGAGCTACATTGTTGATTGAAGTAAGCAGTTTGATATCCAGCACAACTTGTACTGTACAAGGGGTTTGCGTTACATTGTTGTGTTAGGTACGCTTGTGCATAGCCATTGCAACTTGTTGAACTCAATGGATTGCTTGCACAAGGATCGCTGCCATAGTTTAATCTAACGTCAATGTTTTGTACTGCTGGTCCGTAGTAGCCAGCCCAACCTCTATTGTCATGCCCACTAAAGCTGATGCGTAGGCCACTGACCGCACTGAGTGCATAAGGGTTGGTGAATGTCTGTGTGCCACTCATGGGCGTCCATGCTGCCGCTGTTGCGCCCATTGAGTAGTTATAGCTCTGTAGTGTGGCACCATTGGGTGCTGTCAGTGAGATATTGCCAGTCAAAGTACCAGCATTGTAGCCATTGTTCCAATAGTTCCAGTAGTAGTTGTAGCCGCTGATTTGCACACCACTGCCTTGTAGCGCATTGTTGATGGCGATGGTTTGTTGAACTGTGGCTTGGTTGTAACTGAAATAGATTCCGCCACCCGCCTGCAGATTACCGGTATCCACATAGGCAGTATTGCCAGTACAGCACCCAAGCACATTGCGTGGGTTGTTATTGATTGCCCCGCTCATTGCTTGTCCAGTCCATGCTGTTGGATTAACTAAGTTGTTGGTAGTTTGTGTCTGCGCTAAACTGATTGATACTACCAACGCTAATACTAGCGCAAATAGTTGCTTCATCTTTTCTCAGTTACAACTTTAGGTTGACGCTCTGGGTGTTCTTCCCATGCTGTTTTTGCTTCTTGACCGATCTTACCATCAATAGGACATGGTGTGCCTGCTGCCATCATAGCATCAAATACACGACGGTCTTGACACATTGTAGCAACTGCTGCAACTTTCATACCCATATCAAATAGTGTCTTGCTTAGTTTTAAGCGTTCACAGTTCCAGTCTGTTGTTGTACCGCCAAAGCTGATACCTAGAATCTGTGTTTGTGCTGCACCACCAAAACCCACAGCACAAACATCACTATTAATGTTGGTAATAGTTGGACTGATTGCGCTAGGTGGAGGACTTTTAACCGTAGTTGTGGTTTCTCCGTTAGTTGTGGTTGTGCTTGTAGATTCTGTTACGATAGGTTGCGATAGCGCAGCCGTAGTAACCAAAAGGAATGTCAGGCTTGTTATTATTTTTCTCATTATTGTTGACTCCCTAATATATTTAGTATTGGGTAGTGTCAAATAATGTCAATATAATTACTCGCCGTCTTCATGTTGACTTTTCCAATCCATAATCCAATAGATTGCTGCGCCGACAACTAATAAAAATAGTATCCAAAATAGTGTTGTCATATTGTTATTTATTGTAGTGTTCACTCAACCAAGCCCAGTCATAACTTAATTTCAGTTTTGTCATGTCCCCACCGACTTCATTGAAATAATCAATTGCATCTTTTGCACCTTTAACACTTGCTTGGGCAAAAGGACCTTCTGCATTGTTTATCCATACTGATAAACGCTTTGCTGACTCTTTATCTGTTGCGTTTCTAAGTTTGATGCATTCTCTAAAAGTAGTACGCCAAACATCCCACTCACTATTAAACACTGCGGTACCGGACAACATATCGACCACTTCCGTTTTGCTATCCATTGTAAAATCTAATCCTTGTCCTGTGGTTGCAAGTGTTAGTTTTTTATTGTTTGCAACCATAGCCATATGACCATAAACTAAGCCATTGATAGGATTCTTTGCTTTGAAAATATAATGTCTACGTGATTGCATGATGTTAGGTTGCCAATTAAAATCAAAATCACTGTTGACTTTAAGTTTAGCATTGACAAGAAAGTACCAAGGTGTATCCGAACTGTTTGCTGCTGCATATTGACTAGCAATGCGACCATTAACCTTGTCTACTCTAACAATTCTATTTGGTAAGTTAAGACTTAGTAAATGGTTGTAATTATCTTCTGCACAAGTTTCACCGTTGCTAAAGAATACAATGTCCAATGGTTTACGATAACCCATGAGTTTGTCTGTGATTATGTAAGGATAGTCTGTTAATTTTTCAACTAAGTGAGATTTGATTGTATTAGGGACAATTGCACAATCTTCATATAACAATGCGTACTCACATTCAGGGTTGCGTTTATACAAAGCTGTGTTGTAATCTAATACGTGCTGTGTATTTTGAAAGTGAACATATTTGGTTTTAAACTTATGTTCCATGACAGCATCAAATATAGAATCTTCAAAAGATAATTTTTCTATTTCAAGTTTTGCTTTTGGATAATCAACGTACTTTGTTTCTGTTGCACCCTTGACTCTATGCATAACCGTAGGCATAAACTCAGGTGTATGGAACTCGTTGCCAAAGATATAGGTGTAGGGAGGGTCATTAGGATTAGGTCTCCAACTATAATCAAAGTCAGTAATTGCTTCTAATCCTCTAAATTTTTTGTTATTGAGTTTGATGATCGCAAACATATCATCAACATATTTTGTATCACCGTTAGTGCCTTTATACTTTAATGTAGGCATTGTTTTGCCGTCATACCACTGATTACCAAACACAAAATTCATAGGTGGCTCATGGTAACTAGGTATCCAGCTATAATCAAACTCTATGTCATCATCTACTAATATTTCAAAGTTATCTTTGTTGGGTAGTAGCGTTGCTTTTATTTCTGTAACAAACTTTTTCTCCGTTGCACCTCTAACTCTATATTGGTATGTGGGCATATCATCATGCCATTGATTACTAAACACATATATGAAGGGTGGCTCAGTATCATCTGGATGCCAACTATAATCAATTGTTGCATTAGAGACTAATGGTCTCCAGTTGCGATTATTAGGATCAGGTAGTTTCTTTACACGTTGACATGACTGATACTTAACACCGTCATGCTCTTGTACTACAAATCTTGGTCCACCTGTCTTCTGCCACTGTGTACCAAACTGATGAATATAGGGAGGATCGTATGGGTCGGGGCGCCATGAGTAGTCAAACCCAATTGAATCTATATAATCAGGTACTTCCCAATAATTATCATCTTCAACATAAATTTTATGTAGCATGTTTGTCTAGTATATCTGCTAACCACGGTAGTACATCACGTAGTTTTTGATTGCGTAGTGCATCAATTGTTTTAGTTGAGTTATATAATTTTGGTAATAAAGCAGTCTTGTCTTCGGCAAACATGAATGTCAATATACCTGAATAGGACTGTCGTACTCCATCTGCCCAGTCTTTACCCATACAATTTTCAATCTCAATATAGAATTGTTCATATTGTTGTTTAATATATTGTTTAGTTTCATAAGGTAGCACTTGGACACACATTTCATTTGGTCCTACTAACATATGATAGCTTGGTATTCTTCGTAGTCTAGGATATCCTTTATCTAGTAACCACTTTGACATATTTAAAAAATCTAATATATTGTATACGTTAACCGTAGTTGATATAGATCCATGTATATGTTTACTAGTGTTATATCCTAGTTTATCTACGTTCTTTTGAACAACGTCCCATGTGCTAGGATTTCTCAAATAGAATGCTAGTTCTCCTGTGCCATCCAAACTACAGCCAATTCCAACTTCTTTAAAGTTTTCCCATAGGTCATATAGTTTATCAGGTACTGCAAACATGTTTGAGTTGTATTCAAGCATGACTTGTTTACTGTACCCCATTTCAATTATCTTTTCTAATAACTTGAAGTGTGTTTTGTTGACGGTTGGTTCACCGCCGGTGAAGTAATATCTGTCAACGTATGGTATAACTTTTTCAATCTTGTTCCAAAATTTAGGATTTTCATACCAACTAAAGTCGTCTGAATCAACCTCATACTTGTTGTTCGTTTTTGATATTTGATATGTCTTTGAATTATAAAAATTCATAACTGCCGGTTGTTGACCAGACAGTAATGCATATTCTTCATACCACAAACTGCTATCAGTAGGTCCACAGTAACGACAACGCAAATTACATAAATTACCAAATCGTAAGTCTAAGTATCTAACAGGAAACTTAGATGTATCAATAGTTCCATCAGTTAGTGTTTCTTCATATTTTACATCAGAATATGCACGTAGCATGTGATTACGTTTACTATGTAATCCGTGACTTTCTTCTTCATAGCACAAGTTACATGTTGGATTCTTAATATCATTCAACATATCAACACGTAGTTGTTTGAACTCAACTGAATTCCTAACATCGTTAATTTCAGTATTGTTGATTGTTGCTCCTTTGATCTTTCCAAAAGGAGGATGAACTGCTTGGCAACATATTCTATAATCACCGTTTTGTTGTACTGCTGTGTGTACCCAAGGAATAGGACAAATACTACTGTTCATTGATATTTAAATTTCTCTAGTTGTTCTTCTGTGTATTCTACTAACTTTCCGCCATCAAGTAATGAACGAATTGGAACTAGGCTTAACATTCCTTTTATTCTATTATTTGCTCCTGGTTTATTTAGTGTACCTAAACTTTCAATCTTTGATTTTAAGTTAACTGCCCTATCGACATACTGAGGCGGAGCCATAAGTTTAATCTCTAGCCAGTGGTCATCGTCATGTTCATCAAAGTGTTTGCATATTGCTTCAATGTTTCTTACAAACCTATCTTCTTCTTTTTCAGTTGTCAATCCATCAAAGTGTGCGCTTAAATTGATACTGTTCATGTATTGAACTAACTCACCCCAGTACTTGTAATCTCTAGTTCCATTACTAGTAACCATTGTCCATTGATTTCTATTCTTTAGATGTTTCATTAGTTCTAAAAATTGTGGGTGTAGTGTAGGTTCTCCTCCACCAAAATTCCAACGTATTGATTCTCCGTGTGACCAATCATCTATTATTTTATCCACTGTATTGACTAGCACAGAAAAATCTTTATGTTCTTCAACTCTATTGTGTACTCCTGCCCAACAGTAACTACAATCATAGTTACAACGTCTTCCTATATCCCATAATATTTGATAAGGTATAGGAAAGTTCATTTCAACTGCGACTTGCTCATCTATTGAATCTACTAAATCATTCATGGTTTGTTCTTTGCCTTCCCATGAGTTATTGGTTACTACTAGTAATTCTTGATGTTCCGAAGACTTTGCTTTACTAAGTACAACATCTGCACCACATCCGCAATTATCCCAAACACAATTGAACCATTCTTTAGGTAGATCATATCCGTCAAATATATTACCCAAAAATCCCTGATACTTCTGCTTCATTTCGTCTGTATTTGGAATAAGAAACTTATGTGCATTAATAGTTTTCTTATATGCTTTGCCTAACAACTTACGTTTTTCCCACCAAGATGCATCAGGAATCTTTGGTGTTAATGGAATTATAAATTCATTCCAGCCTTTATAGTTAAATCTATCAATAACTGCACCTGCGTTATTACAAGCCCACAAATTACCATCATAGTCAATATATAGACCGCGTACACCTGCACTGCATGACCAATCTTTCCAATGATTATATCCTCTAGCTATAGTTTCATCTACCGACAGTCTTATATACTTTTTAGAACTGTCATAGATTCTAAACTGCTTGTTTGTGTTTGCATCATCCATTAACATACTCTTTCGTTGACATAATATCAAAATTACAATGGCACATTGTTTTATCACAAATAACTGGTTCTGATGGAAGTTTCAAATCAGTGTCATCAATATATCCAATATGTTCACCTACTTTACACCATCCTCGATGGATGCTACCGTCCATATCAACAATCAACTGCTCTACGCCTGAATAGCATTTCCATCCAGACCAATCATTTATTTTACCACTTATGAATCTATGTGCCGACGCAACTTGCGATATGCCATCAGGAAAAACAACACGCATAGCGCCGCGATAATAGTCAAAAGATTTCGTAAACTTGATATGTTTTGTAATCAAATCATGTTGTTTATCAAACACTTCCTTTTGTTCATTAGTGTAGTCATACAGTACTTCACCAAAGTCATGTATCAAAGGTTGTAATGCCATTGACAAGTTACCTAAGTCTTTGATTCTATTTGCAACTTCAAAACATTCATCAAACTTTTCTGGGCTCATCATAATATTAACGTGAGTACGAATGTCATTGTGACAAATCTTTACTACTTCAATAAAATGTTCAACGTCAGCGAACTCAGGATGATAACTCAAACATACATGGTCAAAGTATTGTTTGTTTTCTTCCCAGTATCTTAATGTACGTGATCCATTTGATATTAATCCAACTTTAACACCTAACTCAGTACAGTATTGACATATTTCTAAAAAGTGTTTGTACAATGTAACTTCACCACCGGTAAATTCAAAATACAATTTCTTTTCTGGATGTTGTGTCTTTACTTTTAGTATAAAGTTTTTGATTGATTCTAAATCAGGCCAACGTTTTGAACCATCATGCAAACCTGAAGGACAATAACTACATGCAAAGTTACATGTGTTACCTAGACACCAGTTAACAACGAACCAATCGTTGTGTACAGGATTGCTGTGTTCTATTCTAATATATCTGTGTTCCATTACCATCCCTCTATTTTTCTAATTACATCAATCTCTTTAACGAGAGGACCCAAATTATGTTTATCTTTGTTATAATGTCTTTTAAAAAACTTTGATTGTTCACGATCAAGTGTATTGATTGGCAAGTCTAACTTATTGCGTAAACTATTACCAAATAACTCTGCATTAATTCTTGGGTCGTTATCTTTATGGTCTTGCCATAACTTTTCTAAGTTGTCGAACCATTGAACTTGTATTGGATCAAAGTCTTGTGTCATTGTCATGTGTGTGCCAAGTCTTGCACCGTAAATAGCCCACATACCATTTTCTATATCCGCACCTACGTTATGCCAAATAGTTAAATTGTCTAAGTTACGACTTGGGATACGTTTAAATTCACTTATATTGGGGACTAGACCGCCTACTAAACACATCTTTACACCCTCACGAAATCCTGCACGCCATGCTTGAAAGGGTGTATAGTTAGGATATGTTGTGCTATAGCAATCATGCATTGCCCAGTATAATCCATCGTTATAATCTAAACAGAAGTCAACAGTTGTTTTATTGTTGCCTTCACTGTTTTCGTGTGTCTTCATGTTCATCACATATTCTTTTGTCCATGAACTGATGCCACCGTTACCATACACCAAACCATTGATATTGTTTTTTGCTCTCCACCGATATTGTGCTTTGGTATATGATTCTTCTTTGTCTGTATAGTCTAGTGTTAGGTTAAAGAACTCAGGATCAGGTAAGTTGTCACCGTCGATTAAAATAAATCGTTCAGTATCAGACTCTTCCGCGGCTGCTTTATGAGCTGCATCACTGCCCTTAACACCGTCGACACGTCTGGCCCAGGGTACCATGTTTTTAATCTTTAGCCAAAATTCTTCTTTTTGTGGTTCGTCATAGCTTAAGTAGATGCAATCTAAATCTTGTACATCAATTTGGTTTGAGTTCATATGTTTTTATATCCCATGTAATTGTTTTACCTATATAACTGTTATCTACTATAATACACGCATCTTCACTTGCACAACGAATGCCGGTAGTGCTAGGTGCGAGTTTTGAAATGGTTACTAAATCGTTTAGTTTAACTATCTTGCCATCAATGACTTTGATATCATGTCTGCATTCTGCAAACGTCATTGCATCAATCACAATATAATTGCCCGGTAAGTCTTCGCCTGTATAACAGATAATAGCACCGGTGTCGTCATAATATAATCTGAACTCAGCCATAAAATGCTTTCAATGTTTTAGCAAAATCTTTTACATAGTAATGTACAGGATTCCATTGTGGTATTGATTGTATTCGTAGTGGATTACCATACTCACATACCAGTTCTTGTGTCCAATCATCAGTGAAGGTATCATTGATATATTGTTTAAGATGTGCCATCTTAAATCCATCAATACTAGTTGTCTGTTCAACGCCCATGATATGACATGCGATACTATAAGCCCAATCAGTTGTTATTAGTTCGTCAACGTTGCAAATAAAGATTTGCTTATACCTATCCCAGTTTTCAAATACATCACGTACAATTTGAAAGAACTGTTTACTATAATCACTTTTATCAAAATAGGTTAATGCGTTATAAACATCAGGTAAATCGTTGTCAGTTATAAACTTACGATATGCTTTTACTGTAGAAACGTTGCCTTTATAATCTGTTATAGTGTTGCAGACATTTACATTCACATTACTAAATTTAGTAAAGAAGTGATCCATGTTCATGGGTATATACATGTCAGCTTCTAGTTTGATAGTGTAATCGTATGGACTAGCGTCAAACACTTGCCAATCATTGATTAGTTTCCAATCACTGTCAGGGGCTAAGTCTCCATAAGGTAGTTTAACTAATTGATTGAATGCCGAACAATCACTATTGTCATTACTAATCAACGTGATATCAGCATTTGGATTTGCAACTTTCAATGAGATAGCCAATGCTTCGGCACACTCAACATAATTAGTTGTTGAGGTGTTCTGTGCTAGTACTACATAACCTTTAGTCATTAACCAAACTCATAAAAACATTTTTATCCATACAGTGAAAGTCAGTGTTAGATATTGTGATATACTCAGGTCTTTTACCTGTTTCTTGAACCACATTATAGCATGTGTCATTGATTTTGTAAATCCTAGTATCAGTCATAAGATGCACAAGATTCCAAGGAATGTACATACTATTATCTTCGACTTGCCCATTTACTATTCTTGTGGCAATTGTTAATCCATAATCGTTGCGATACATAGCACCCATAATGTTATATAGTCTAACATAGTGTGGATAGTTCTCCTGTACCATTTTCAAACATTCAAAGATTTGTTGTGTTCTATCTGTTTTACGGAATGCAATCACTGTTGCCCACAATGTTTGAAAACTCGTTGGACTAACCATTTCTTGTCTAGTATCAGGTTTCATCAACAAACTTGTATTCTTGTGGCACATAAAGTCGTCATACAAATCAAATATATTGTTCAATGCATTGCTATTGATTAGATAATCAGTATCCAATATGATTGTCTCATCATATGGAGTATATTCGTATGCACGATATCTACCCTTGTTATACCATGGATTATTATTTCTAGTGTTTGTTGTTTGTGCATCGGTAAGTATAACACTATCAAACTTATAGTCTGTATTGGTTATACTATTTGAGTCAGTTACTACAGTTACAGGTAGGTCTAAGAAACGGTTCGCTCTTTTTGCCGTAGCGACTGCCATTTCATAGTAATTTGTAGTGTCGTTGTTAAACGCAAAAAGCAATATGCCTTTCATCTTTTATTCTGTAGTTCTGTGAATTCAGTATGCCATTGTTCCATTACTTCTAAGTAGATACCATTGGCTTTTAATAATAGTGCCACACGATCAACCTTTACAGGATTGTCATAGTCATCAAGTAAGATAAGCATAGTCGCAGTTGAACTTGCTAGACTAGAAAGAAATGTAGGCGTAATTGTCCACATTCCACCTTGATCGGCAAATGTGAGTTTTGCTTTATATTTGTCTTTAAGTTGTTGTTTAGATTTTGTGTGACCAAAACGAGCTTTAATGTCACTTAGTAATTTGTCTGTATCCATAAATACTCCTGAAAGTATTTAATGAACACAGACACTGCCCGTTAATTTTAACTGCCTGTTACTGAACCAACAACTGTTACTGTTCCCCAGCTTGCAGTTGCTAAATAACCTGTTGCAGGTGGTTTGATTGTAACCGCGGTAGTTGTACCTGAAGTCATAATTAACCCATTAGGAACTTGATCCCATACTGTAACAATAGTAATTTGACTACCATTATCACCGTTACTACCGGTGGCACTATTAGTATTTACTTTAACAGTGATATTAGAACTATCATAGCCTGTTGGGTTACCTGTTGCTAATTGACTGAATACTGCGGTACTAGTTGTTGTTAAACCATAATAACCATAACCAGTCGATAATGTCTGAGGTGTTCCTGTGTTACTCAAATTAGTAATACCAGTATATGACACACCAGCAATAGTAACGCTTCCTGAATTTGGACTACTCAATATAATAGTACCACATGCTGTTGCCAAACTGCTGAATAATGCATTGATACCAGTTCCAGTAGGGTGACTAAATGTAAGTGCAATTTGTCCGCCTGCGTTAAAGAAATACCTAGCCTGATCACCTGAACCAAATGTTACAGTGTGTGTGAATGTTACTTTATCTACCCAAGTTGAACTATTTGTCGTTGTAGTTGTACTTGTTGTACCTACTTGACCTGCTGCTAGGTTACCTCTACCGTTATAAATGTTAGAGATATTAGTTGACAAACTACTATTATATGTAATGGTTCCACCTGCTGATGGATTAGTTAGTGCAGTAATTGCAGTACCTTGCAGTGATGCAATATTTGTAATTGTTGTATACAACGCTGCCCAATCACTTGCTAAAACTTTGTTGTTTTGTGTTACTTGAGGAACAGGAGTTTGACCATAGCCAGATTTACCATTGCCTACAGCCCAGATTGTGTTTACTTGGTTAGCGACACTGCTTGGGCTAGTTCCATCTAAACCATTGAAATCTGCTGCCGCAATCGTACCGTACTGTGCGTATGTCATTTCTAATCCTTATTTTGTGATTGATACAACAGCAAGAACAGTTCCTGTTGCTGCATCTGTTTTATTCTCTAACGCACGACCGATAACGTTGAATGCTGTCATTTCATCTCTCTTAGCAGCACGAGCATATCCTTTGATACCTGCACTGACTAAACGTTGACCCTTCTTAACTTTACCAATGACTTTAACTGGTACACGACCTGATACAGCGATTGCAGGGTGTGTATCGTTTCCGCCGGCAGCTCCGTTCATTGTGAAGCCAGCTGTTGTAGAAACAACACCAAATACTTCTTCGCTTGCATCGTCTGATACAGCAGTAATTTCTTTGTCACCGCCAATTTCAACAACTGTACCAGCATCATAGATATCATCAGCTTCAAAACGTTCTGCCAAGTCAGCGTATGTTGCATTCAATTGAGCACCTGCTGCTAATGTCCAGATACCACTTATAGTACCGCCACCTGCGATGTAACCGGTTGTAATTTTAGTTGGGGCGATGTTACCTGTAAATTGAGAAACACTGTTTGCACCAGTTAAGTAATCACTTACATTAGTATTTGTATATGTTCCTGATGGGTTAAAAGGTGCACCGTTACCATACATGTAGTTGTCACAACGAATACCATAACTTGCACTACCAAATGCCAAATTACCTTGAGCAACAGTAAATGCTGCACCAGCAGAGTTACCTGTAACTGACCATGAACCAGTGATTGAACCTGATGTTGTTGCACCGCCTGTACTAATTGTACGTGTGTTCAATGTTGCAATATTAGCTGTAGTAGCAGTAGCAAGGTTCATTGTTGTATTTGCTGATACTGTTGCATTAATTGCAACAATGTTTGCAGTGCTAATATTATTAGAAACTGTTAAGTTTGCACCAATTGACACACTACCTGTAACTGTGATGTTACCTAATGTTGCACTACCGCCAGAAGTTGCTGTTGCAACTGCTACCCAATCACCCGCATTTGTAGTACCATCTGCTGGGCAGATATTCATTGTACTGTTAGTTGTGTTGTACCAAAGTTGACCTTTTAATGGGTTTGCAGGTGGTGTTGAAGACGCAAAATTCTCCAACATTCTTACAAAGTTTGTATCTTGGATCTGTCCGTATCCTGCATAGTTTCTACCAATCAACCCTATAGACGTACTTGTTGTATTGATTGTCCCGTCCTGAATGGTTGTTAATGTAGTACCATTAGTTCTAATAATTTGATATGCCATCGTGTTACTCCGCTATTCTTATATTTATCTTATACCGTTACCAAATTCGTTAGACTTTGGATGCGAATCGTGTAATCCACTTGGATTTGACGGTTCAAGCTCTTTTGTACAGGGTGAAAAATCACATGAGTCAGTAGTTTTGTGATTTCATTACCCGCAGTGTCAATTCCATAATATCCTAGCAAACCGATTTCATCAAATGTGTAGCTGCTAGTAATTTGAGAACTGTTGTCAAACGCCGTTTGACCAGCTGGTTCGCCGTAATCTAATGTACATTGAATAACAATATCAGAATAGACTTTACCAGCAACGTGCCCTACAGTCATTTTGTTTTTCGTAGGATTTGTGTTACTGATATTTGTGTCGTCAACCAATTTTGCATAGGTTTGATTGTACAAATTAGCACTTTGACCAGTACTATTTGGTGGTAAATAGGTGACAATTCCGGTTTGGTCAATGCTTGCACCACCGTTACCAAATGCCATTTTATAGATAGAACCGATACCTCGGTTACTTAGTGCATCTGCTAGGGCAATACTCATATTCTCATAGTGAATAGCATTGCATTTGTCTACAAAGACTTCTTTGGTTTCTGGATCATAGACTTTTAAAAAGCCAAGAATCTCAAATGGGATTAAGTTTGTCATTATTCGTCGCCTCGTACTTGGACCAAGACTTGCTGTGTGTCCGGGTCTGTTATTTTTACCATAGAACTGAAGTAAATTCCACCGATTTCGTTCGGTTTCTGTGTTACTTCAGTTTGATCGGATTTCTTATCTTCAGGTTTTGATTGCATAATTTATTTATCTCTCAATAATTCTGGTCTGATAAGAATAGTGAAACAGGTGAATCACTGATTTGCAATGGATCTCCGTAGCTTGCGCTGAAGACATTAGTGTTCCAAACTTGGTTATAATAAACATCTGGTACTTTCTTAGTAATGTTAATTCCATAAACAATTTCATATTGTGCATGGTCCACTACCGGAGTTCCTTGAACACCCCTGATTAATCCAGAAATTGTATTATTTACTAAATCCACTGAACTAAACTTGACACGTTCACTACCGATTAAGATAATGTCACCTGTACCTAATGTGATTGTAACTTGATTACCTAAATCAACACTGTCTAAGAACACTACTGCCGGTTGACCGTCAATAATCTCAAAAGAGTAAGATCCTGAATCTAATTCAACTTGTCTTGATACATCATAAACTGTCAGATATTTCACATCTTTTGGGTTACATTGAACATAAGCTAATAATGTACCATTACTTGAAACTACTGGTATTGTTTGTACTAATGTTGAAATAACGTTACTTACATTATTCAAATAGATTGTATTATCTGTTGCAACCAAGTCTTGAACTAACCATGTTCCATCACCTGGATTAGTTCTATAAACTTCTCCCATGTTTTGCTTATCTACTGTCAAGATGAAACTTGATTCTCTAGGAGAAGCACCAGTCACCATTGCAGTTACAACTACAACATCATCATATTGAATATCAGTCAATATTGATAACTTATTACCTGCATTGAATACTAGTAATGATGGATCAAGACGTTTACCGTTTACTGTTACCCATGTTCTATTACCATCTTGATAAACAATACTTGGCATAGTGCTTGGAACAGATGGGCTAGAAATAACAAGACTGTTACTGTCTAACCAACCAAAACCACCACCTAAATATGTGCTGATTGAATTACCTTGAACTGGTGTATTGAAGGTGCTATCATGGTATAGATAAACGATTGAACTATCAGTTCCACTAACTTTTACATAGTACAAACTATTGTTCATTTCAATTGATCCATTCAATCCATTGAAACGCAATTCATTACCATTAGAGAATGAAGTGGTTCTATCAAATTTAACTTTTACCGGAGTAACTGTGTTATCAACATAAGTAATACCCCATACACCTACTGTGACTGAGTATGTTGTTGATAGCCATTGTCTACTTGTACTATTGAATGTAGTCACGGCAATCAAGTCGTCAGCAGTTGCAAAACCAATTGTTAAACGTTGACCGCTCAATGAATAATCAACACCCGGTACTAATCTTAATCCATTACGTTCAACAATCATGTTATTTGGATTAGCACCACCCACATAACCACTTAATGTATATGGACCTGACCCAGTGAATACTTGTGTTTCAGGTATAGAATAGAAGAATTCTGTATTGTTTTCCGCAGTAATAGATGTTGTTAATATAGCAAACGTAATATATGTTGTTGCGTTGTCATATACGGTGTTGAACACTAACTTCATTGAGTTATCCTCAGTAAAATCAATGTAATAATCAGTTTGGTAAACTTGTTTTTCACCATTGATATACACTACAATATTTTCACGTCCAGTTGCATTGTCTGTGACAATTTCTTGATATTTGAAATCAAAGATAAAGCAAGAGTTTCCAGAAGCAGGATCTATTTGTAGTGGTAACAATTCATTGCTATTTCTAATCAGTTGACGACCGTCACCCACTTCATAGGCTTCAATCATAACTGATTGTGTTTTTGATATACTAATACTCAATGTAACAACTTTTGTAACCCAATTCACACTATATGAGATTGTGCTATTTGCAGTAGTTACATTTTCATATATACGAGTTGCTAACTTTGTAGTGTCATCAATGATATATACACTGATTTGTGCAGGTGTGGCTGTAAGATTATCAAAATTTATTGACAAACTATTGTCCAATTTACCTACCATTGATTGCATTAAGAAACCAGTATGACCATAATAGAAATGTGAAACTGAAGGAGCTAAGTCCCATGCACCTGCATTGTCTACATACATGTCCCAATAGCTTCCTGGACTAGTTTTAACTTTCATAGATAGGTTGTCAGAAATTAAACCTGCAACCATTTCTTCTGGTCCATAACCATATAAGAAGTCGCTACCTTGAACGACAAAATTAGGTTCAGCATATTGTTGATTAGATACAATTGTCCATTGCGTTGCATTACGTGAACGCATTACTAAACCATAATCACCTGTTACATAGAAGTACGTTCCATCAAAATATACCTTAGTAAAGTTATATTGAGTCACATCACCTTTAATGTTATGAGTAGGAACTCCTGTAGACATTACGGTATATGAAACTCCGTCTAAACTGGTTAGAATAATTCCGTTATCACCTACAAGAACATATGTACTCAATCCATATGCAGCAGAACGGATAGTTTCTGTAGTGCTACCTGAAGTAATTTGTCCAGTTCCCCAGTTACTTCCATTCAAGCTGTAATATATACTTGCGTTTTCTCCAGCAACAATGATAGTAGAATTTGAATTTGTCACACAATATAATGTGTGTGAAGTTATATTAGGTACAAGTTTATTCCAAGTACCACTATTGTTGATTACAATTCTACCAAATTTTGTAATTGTTGGGGCGGCAGTTCCTGCGCCACCTGTAACTTCATAACCAACACCAACTGCAATATAACCTATAAAGTGATTACTATTGATATATGCAATACCAAATAACTCATTGTCAAGTCTGCTACCAAAGTCAAACACACTATTAAATGTTATACCATCATTTGCATAGTAAATCTTTTTACCAACTACATAAATGTCAGCTCCATTAGTTGCAGTTGCATTCAACTGTATTAGGTTTTCGATACTAATTGAACTATCGTCATATTCAATTCTGTCAAAGCCAATGTCGTCAAATTTAATCTGAGAACCCACAGTATTCCAAGAAACTCCGTCAAAACTTATGTATATTGGGCTACCTGTGTTTCGTGTTGTAATTGTATACTGAGCAAGAGAAGGTGAGTATGAGATATCAGTAATATTCAATAGTATTTCTGATATCACATGTGATGTCCAATTCATACCATCACTGCTGATCCATATAACAGCATTTGTTTCACCGTTACCAACAGCAAAATAGTTGTATCCATTATATACTATTGAAGTAATATTTGCATCACGTGGGAAGAACTGTGGATCTTTAACAATATAGTCGATAGGAATTTGTTCGTCGGGTGCAAAACTATTACCATAATAGGTATCGTGAGGATAAGTAATGCCGTCAACTAATTGATATAAATCTTTTGCAGGCATGCTTGTAGTAGGAGCATAATATGCTACAATTCTGTCTAGTGCGTTTAATGCTCTATCATCACTGAACACAAATTGCCATTTGTTAATGTCAAATGTAGCATCATTGTTGCTTGATGTACATTTCCAAACTTGATTTTGATAACTGACATAAGATGTTAGGTTATGTCTGTATATAATCTCACTTGTGAATGGCTCTGGAATAAAGAAATAGTCAGTTCCATATTGTCCATTGTATGCCAATTGACTATATAGTAACGGGATATTGAATTCAGGGTCTGTGTATAACAACACTGAATCATTTTCTATCACACTCATATAATATTCGTCATAGCTCTTAATAGCAACACCTTGCAAGTTATACAAGTATACGCCACCGTTAGAATCAGCACGTTCAATATTGATTGTTAAGTCGTTTACCCCAGAGAAGCTACCCAATAGTGATCCATCAATTACAATTGAACTACCGTCACTATAGATAGTTCCGGGATCAACAATCTTAATTGAGTATTGATTGCTCAAACGTTGGATATCAAATCTTGGGTAGTATACTTCAATCTTTGCACCACCTGCATTGTTCAGTGCAATAGGTGAAGATGATGTTGCTACTGTTTGTGTGTTATTAATTGTATATGTTCCAGTACCACCTGTGCCCGTACCAAGACCAGTAATCTTGGTACCGGATGCAACACCAATACCATGAACTCCATCATTAATTGCCAATGTGCCATTAGTGACAGATGTTACATATAATGTTGTTCCAACAATATATCCAGCAAAATGTTTAGTACCAGTATCATCATAAACATACGGATCTAATACACGATAGAAATATGCTTTACGACCTTGAATTTGTCCTGGTTTAATTCCAGTAGTACCATAATCAAGTGTAACGACTGCATTATCATTATAGTTAACTGCACCAGTAATAGGTATTTCAAGACCGTTACGACTGATTACGATTGGTGTTGGTTCTACCGCAGTAAATGATACTGTGTGTATTCCTGCAGTTAATGCCGGAGTACCATTTATATTAAATGTGGTGATTGCTCCTATACCTGAAACTGCGGTAACGGTTATAGTTGCATCGTTTGTACTTGCAATTCCACCTAAGTTAACACCATTGTATGTAATAATGTCGCCTACCTGATATCCAGTTCCAGCAGAGCCCGGTGCAATGATTGCAGTATACACAGAACCGTCAGTTGTTATATCAAAGAATGCTCCAGTACCTGTACCAGTTTGTGTATCACGGTTCAATCTATAATATGTAGTAGAAACAGCCGTAACCGTAATAGTCATATTATATGTAGGGTCTGTAGTTATATCTTGACCCAATTGTGAACCTAATATAGTAATAGTATCATTAACTTTATACCCAGAGCCTTGAGTCTCAATCACAATATTGTATTGACCGTTAGTTACTTGATATGCAATTAAGAATTTCGCATTTTGTCCAGAACCACTGGTTGAATGTTGAGTCACCTCATATAGTATTGCTTCAGACAACGAATCAATTGCACTTGATGCATTTTTGGTATCACTGAATACACTTGAATAATATGTGTTAGGTTGCCATGGTTGAACTAGTGAATTATAACTTGTGCGGTCAAAACGCAATGTTGTTGTTAATCCACGAACACGAGAGTTAATCATTGAAACTTCTGCACGAACTGTTACACTGATTGTATATGAACTTGGAACACCATTAGATAACAATGTTAGTGGGTGCAATCCACTGATACTTTCATGGTATACTTTGTGTAGTCTAATTAATGAACCGGTTGTGTCAGTTAAACCAACATTAGTAACTATGTGAACGTAATAGAATCCATCAGGAACAACAATATTATTGCCTAGGTTAGCAAATTTAATCACATCACCTGTATTCAACGCTTGACTATAAACAAAGAATGTGTTACTGAAATAATCAATTTGTGCATCAGTTACAGTTAATACTAAGCTAGGATCAACTATAATTTCAGGGGCAGTTACATATCCTTCACCTGAATCAATCACGTTAATAGCAATAACATTATCAGAACCTAATGTTGCAGTTAATATTGCTTCACGAGTTGGTGCTGGGTACTTAGTTGTATCAATATACGCTTTGACTTTTGGAATGTCTTGGTAATATTTGCCACCGTATATAATAGTGACACCAGGAATATCCATATAAACATTAGAACCAGCAAAGTGTTCTGTTTGTACTGTGTTGTATAATGCACGAGATAAACCAGATACTTCACCAGTCTGTCTATTGACAGCAGTATATCCAACAAGCTCCTGATCTATTAACATTACGCCAATAGTTGGAAGACCAAACGCATTGTCAACAAACACAAATGTGCTTACCCTTGATAGGTATGAAACTGTAGTACATACATTTACGAACGGTTCTGTAGAAATAGTTAAACCATAATTTGAGTACCAATCAACATATGAACTATCATTCCACACTGAATCTGTTGGTAAGAATGTTGATGTTTCATCAGCATTTTGATACACTAACTCAGGAGTAGTATATTTGTAGAGGCTAGTATTATATTTTGCAGGTAAGTCAAAGTCTGAAACTGCTGCACCTTCAACATCAATACCAGTGTAACGTTGATTGAATGACTTAATCACTGCACGGTATGGTTTAACTTCGTCAATATACCCTTCTAAGAACTGAATGTTATCAGTTTGGTAGTTAGGGTATTGAATCAATTGACGAACAGTATAATCTACGTCAACTAAACTAGTTTTAGTCAACCATGGAATATAGTTACCATTATTTGCTGCTTCACTTTGAATGTATTCAAACAACAATATCAAACCTTGATTGCGATATGTTAATAACTCACCAATAAAGATTTGCTCATTGATAGCACGTAAAACATAGAATGTTTCAACACTTGGATATGCATCAAATGCAATATTATCAAAGAATGTATCACCGTATCCAACTTGTGCAGTAGGGTAATCATACAATAGACTTGAGAACTGTATTGTTCCATTTTCTACACCAATACGAGTCCATATATTTGAAGTCATTGAGTATTGATATACTTCACGAAGACCTACACCGTTTTTAGTTACACCCACAATCAATCCATCTTTTAATTTAGTGATTGCAAGTAAATCAGTATGTGTAGGAACTTCATATGCAGTTTTTGTTGTGTTATCAAATCCTGTTGCCCACCAGTAAGTGTAACTCCAGTAATTTGTTGTGTTTCCTACAGACAAGAATGAAAGTGTGTCATATTCAGTGATAGGATATTGTGCAACAATTGAATTTACGAATTCAATGTAATTTTTCAACGCGGATAATCTATCAATAAACATGCTTTGTCTTGGGCGAACACTTGTACCAAACTGTGCTATTTTAGGTAGCGATGGATCAGGAACTGTGTTACCGTAAACGTCAGCACCGCACAAACTATCTAAAAGTTTACTGTATAATCCATCAGGATCTGTGTACCCTTTAACTGCGTCAGGGAAACCAGTCAAGAAATCTTCATCATATCCATCACGTATGAGTTTAAATGATTGATGTGGTACTGTTTCTGCACTACCGCTACTAAATGATAGATATAAGTTGCTGTTAGTACTATTGATATAACTACTTGAATTATACAATCCAAAAACACTAGAACTTAATCCTGCAAAGTATGAAACACCTGAACTTTGCGGGTCATTAATATATTGTTCTAATGTAGAATCAGTTAGTCTCTTACCTTGTTCACTGAACAAAGTACTAGTGTTTCTCACCCAAAAATAATATCTAGGAACAAGAACTTCATTTGCATCAACACCATACACAATGCTGAATTTACCAAAGTCATATGGTGTTCCTGGTCCTGAATAGAATGCCGGTAGAACATCACTCTCAGCCCATGAGTAAACCGCAACATTACTTCCTGGGAAAACTTTACCCCAATATCTGCTGTTGTAGATTAAATCTGTGTGGTGATAGTAAAGGAAACGAACATTAGAAATGTCGAACCAAAGTTTTCCAACCATTGATTCGCCCCAATAACCACTTCCGTTACTTATATTAGGGATATTGTATCCTGCAGGATCAACGCTTGTGATGTAGTCTAAGTTTTCTCTAACCACACCCATTATCTTACCTTGTAGAGGATCAAAGTAGTCTAATGGAGCTAGATCAGAATTGGTGATGTTATCATATATTTGAACTTTTTCAATCTTGTTGATGTCAACAATATCACCGGCATGTCTATAAACACTCCAGTCTTGCGTGTTAGATGTTGAATTTTCAAAGATATACGCAGTACCAGCAGTTGTTGATGGTTTATAGTTAGGTGCACCAACAATGACTTTTGAAGTATTGAAGTCTAACGCCATACCATAACCTGGACTTGATCCATAATTCAAATCATTGTCACTCAATGCTTGTGCAAAGATATATTGACCCATTTGACCAGCGCTTGATAATGTCTCGTTATAACTTGGCAAATAGTCAAACATATAAACACTGCCTGCTTCAAGTAATGAATCTTCAAACACTGTAAAGTTATTATCAAACACAGTATTATTGTGACTGTTATCACCGGTATAATCAAACAATGTTCCCAACATACGATCATTTGCAGGAGCACTTACTACCAATGATGTATACTCATTGTGAGCCATTGCAAGACCAAATTGTGAACGTTGTTGTGGGTACGGTGACTTGATAATTTGTGTCTTGGTATATAACTCTAATCCCAAGTATGTTAATAAGTTAGGAGTAAATGTTACAATATCAAGTTTGTCATTAATTGTGCCCAATTCATTTTTCAACAATCTAATAACTAAACGACCGTCATTGGTCACATATGCTAAAACGTTAGGAACATTTGTATTATTAATACTATTTGCAATAGCATAAACATCACCTGCCGGAATAGGTACTTGATATCCGTTCAATAGTACATATGTATCACTTTGAGTTGATGTGTCGGCTCCAATGACACCGGTCAATGTTCCAAACTTTTTACCTTCACAAGTAAAGCGATATACGGTTCCTTCATTAGTATGATCCAATGAATCAAATGGTGCTGAAACAAAGAACTCACTTCCTGAGTTGTTTGACACAATACTATATCCAAATTGTGAACCAGCAATAACTTGGCTTGAACCACCTACATCATAAGCAGAATATTCAACTGCAAGTCTAAAGTTTACTGAACTTAATTTAACAATGTCACCTGCCTTTAATGTCAATGCTCTACTGTTCAAGAATATCATCTTGTTTGCAATTATTTCATAATGGTTAGTTGCAATTTCAACATCATTGATGTATACCTTGCTTCCAGGATATACTGTGCCACTATCTGCTGTATAAACAGTGACTGGGTCAAATGCATAATAGAAGTTTGCAAATAGACCCGGTACTGCATCATATTGCATTGAAATATTTTCAACTACTCTATCATATACAAACATAGTACCAGTACTTTGAATTGTATGTGACTCATCAACAACATAATTGTATGTTGGTGCACCTACAAACAATCTACTACCATCATAATTTGTTGCCAAACTATAACCAAAGCTCATTGATGGACCTGATTGTGCTAGTCCACTCATTTGTATCCAGTTAGGGACATAAGCAGCATCAACTATTTCATATGTAAAGTTAAAATTAGTATATGCAGCATAGACTTCTGATCCAGATGTGTATGAGGCTGTAATTGGTTCAACAGTATAGAATGTAGTGTTTGTACCATCATATGAACTTGTTATAACTGTGTAAACAGTTTGATAGGGTGTGTTGTTAAACGCAACTCTTGTTCCTGAAGCAATCGAATCAACATGGTCTCCTAATGCAATAAATTGTTTTTGTCCAACAGTTGTTGCACTTGCTAATTGAATACCTTGATCCATGTATACAAAATCAGGTTCTTTGACGTATGGTATTATTAAACCGTAGTATATTAGGTTCGTGTATAAGAAGTTGTTGTCACCTGAAATTGCCATCGCTTGACCCAAATGACTTTGACCACCTGTACTGGTTGCTGCCGGGTCATCATCAGGTGTGTCCGAGACAAGTATAACTTGTTCTTCAACTAATACTTTTGAGCCATTCAAATCAGCAATACGGTAAATATAAACCTTACCATTGTATGTGCCATTGTCACTTATTACAACAAAATCATCACTATGAACAATTGTATATCCAAATTGTGAAGTATTAGTAAATGTGTGACTGTGACCAACACTGTCTGTTATAGTTTCAGGTGCATCAGTTGTTGGATGTATAATGGTCTGTGTTATCGCAAAAGCGCCAGGACTAATTTCTGTTTGTACATAAATTTTACCTGCGTTTGGATCACCAATAATATATCCTAATCCATCAATATACGCAACACTTTTACCAAAGTTGCCATTAGCAGCTCCCGGTATCAATTTAGTGTATGCAGCTTTTTGATAGTTTAATTCCTTTTTGTATGTGACCCAGTTTCCATTTTGATCTTGATCTACCCATACTGTGTCGGGTACATAACTGTTGTTCAATAAAGGTAGATACGGAATTGCGTTTGCTTTATCAACACGGTGTGATTGCATCTTACACAATATACCATTACCTAAAATAGAAGTTACACTTGACGCTAATGCTGAACCTACAATAACTGTGGTTGTGTCAGGGATACTATTGATTGTATAAAAACCATCAATTCTGCTATCAAAATTGATAATACTGATTGCATCAGTTTTAGACAAGTTATGGTCTCCACTGAACTTCAACGCAATAGTACCATTCAAATTATTAATGACAACGGTCAGTGTAACATTCGCTGAGATAGGTGTATACACTTGCCATTGATTATTTTGATTTGCTACCCAAATATAATCATTCTTATAGATAGCATTAGGGTTTGTTGTTGCATTTAAGTTAGCTACAGTGTAACCTAACGAGTACATGTCATTCAAATGAACATATCCTGCACTTGGTAAACTTTCTAATGAGTCAGATGCCAACACTGGCAATACGTTTGGACTAGTGATAGAACGACTATAGTTTGCTAAGTTAGTTAACGGAACTGCTTGCTGAATACTTGCGTCTTGTGTACTTTGTACCAATCCAACAATACTAGGATTACCACTTAGTTTAGTCTCATCAAGAGTGACCTCAACAAAGTTTTTGTTTAGAATACCACCAAACTCACTATTCTTAATTCCCCAGTTTTCATAAATGTTGTATGCAACAATATTTTTTTGTAGTGTTGCACCATTCAACATATCAGCACCTAGGGCAGTACCTTTGGTGGTTAGCATGTTTTTATAAACATTTACCTGTGTATCATCATCTAAACTTGCACTTGCTAAATAGTCTCTTGGTCTATAGCCAATAACACTAAAGCCCAACAAGTCTCCATCACTTTCTAAGTTGGCTTGATGTACATCTCCATACTTAAGAGCTTCTGCGGATTTTGTACTTGGGTTGGCTAGTAGTCCTTTGTGAATCTTGTTATATGGATTTTGTATCCAAAGTGATGCATCAAACGTAGGTGATGGTAAGATAGTTTGAACATTTGCAAGATAATAATTGTTCTTGTATTTGACCATGTCACCTTTAGTATAACGTTGATTAGATTGCCATTCAGTTACATTGTCTTGGTTAATCATGAAGCCAGGAGCATTCATTGTACCATCCCAATTAGCAGTCTTTGTTCCCTTAACAATCAATCGTTGTTGGCGTAATCCTGTAATAGGATTAAAGATAGTATCATTAAAAATTGTAGTATTATCAAAAATTACCACATGCTCAATGTTGCTGATATTTCCAGTAAAGAATGCAACAGTATCACCGGCATTCAATGGTTTGGCACTGAACAATGAACCTTTACGGTAAATTGCTAAATCTTTTGTTTGGATAGCTATCAAATTTTGATTCAGAATATAGTTCTGTTGTTTGTTTGTTAGTGGTTGAACTACAAAATTTGGTTTGTTAATAGTGATAATATTAGCGCATGGGTTAACGTTAACCGTGCTACCCACTTCCCAATCTGACTGTGTCCAATATAGTAACTCAGCAAGCATCTGATTCCAGTTTAGTTCTAAACTGTTTTCGATATCAGTGAATTGCATACCTTGATTAATTAAATATTGACCATAACCCTTAATAAACTGACTTAGTGTTTCAATCGAATCAAATTCAGTTGCGTAGGGGGTGACAATGATACTGTCAGTAAAGTCTTTACTAACAGCTAGTGTCTCGTTATTAACTGTGATATTATCATAGTTACCGTTAAACTTGGGAACTAAACTTAAAAAATATGCCTTAGTTTGACTATTGCCAAATACTTTATATCCAGCTTGAGATTTTTGAACAATGATAGAACTATACGTAATTGTATCTTTAGGTTGGTTAGTGTGTAATTTAATCTTGTAACTATCGTCGGGTATCAATAATGAGTTACTAGTACTGTTTGGGCTTGCTTTTTCTGCATAGAATCGTAATTGATTTTGGTCACTAAATCCAGCAAGGCGATATGTTAATCTAACATCAACACCTAAGAAAATATTCTTAACAACTGCACTAGCATCAATACCTTTTTGGAATTCAAAATCAATGATCCAATTCATTAAACTATGTTGTGCTGAATTTTCACTTGCACCATATAAATTTATGTTACTCAATGATCCTCTAAATCTATTATAAACCAAATATTGATTAAACTCAGTGTTGTAGCGATAAACATCAAGGTCAATACCCATAGTAAAGAACATTGCAGGACGAGTCAAAGCGAACAGACGCATCAAGTCAAATGCCCATGTGCTACTCTTACGATATGCATACTCAGCAGGTCCAACATCACCATAGTTCCATACATTATTGAATGTGGTTCTGTCATAATTTGCAACAACTGTTTCAAAAGGACTTAATAATTTACCTTGATTATCTACTGGAAGAATATCAAGTAATCCTGGACGGACACGTTTTGTGTTGATGTAAGGATTACCATCATTGTAAACATAACCATTACTGATATCTGTCCACAATACTGTGTTGTCGCTTGTATATGGTGCTGCACCGTAACGACTATCCCACCAAGTTGGTTTATCAGCAAAGCCTAACATTTCCCATGGACGTGTGTCTGGATTCGCAGTGTCATAGTACCATAGATAGATACCACGCCAGTTACCTTGTAAAAACTTTGTATCATCTAGTTTATTTGTGCAACTACTATAATTCCATGTATATTCATTTGTACTACTGTAGTTTTGACTTACGTAATTGATACGATTCAACCCAACCCAGTTCAAGAATTGAATACTATACATTTGCATAATTTGATCTTGTGTATAGTCTGTTGTTCTAAATGCACCCGGCATAATATCATCAAACTCTAGTGGAATCTTAGCGTTGACTTTAATGTTATTATAGACACGTGTTTCAAATTCAAACAACGCACGATCACGGAAATCTTGTAGATATCCATCAATGTAATCGCCGTATAATTTACTGTATGATCCATCATGTCCTTTAATAAAGTATGTTGGATTTTGATATGTTGTATCATATACAACTTCTGGTTTAAACTTTGGATATAGTCCAACTTTACTTGGTGTGTTTGGTACAAAGTTACCATAAGTTTGATAATATTCTTTGACAGTTATAGTATCATTAGTTTGTAAAGGTGTTGTTATTGTTAAACTTGCAGTTGTATCTGAGATTTCATAATCAACACCGAGGATCATTTGTATTGTTTTTGGATTATTATTTACAGTTCTTGTAACGTATACCAATACACTGTTGTAGTTTGCGTTGTTGAAATCATAGATTTTTGATAAAGGAAACAATGATTTGTCGATTCCAATTTTAAAGTTATATGATTTGGTTACGCTTGCATTCTTGCAAGGCAACATGTCGCTCCAAAAGAAAGGAGTTCCATTGCTCTTAACACTTGTAATGATATCCATTGCGGTATCAAGTATATCTGCGTCTGATTGCAGTATATCAAAGTCATTGTCATGTACCGTGTTAATCAATAATGCCTTAAATTTTTCGTATTCGATTGCATTAAAACGCAATGAATCAAATAGGTTTGTATCTTGTTGGCGTAAAAATCCAGCAACAGCGGCAAGCGTTGAACTGTTCTGGATTATCTTTGTTCCATAAGGAACTCTATTGCCTAAATCTCTAAAGTTATTTGGACCAAACGCAATGCCTGATAACTCAGGGGTATTGTTACAAATACTCTTATAATGACTTCTAATATCTCCTAAGTTAATAGTAGTTATTTCACTATTGAATGGGTTCTGATCCAAATTAGATGGAATTTCATAGTATCCAGTTTTACTTACTTGGTCACTATAAATCATAACAGTGACTGGAATGTTTGGCGTAATTTGATTTGAACTAAATGTAATTGTTGTAGAATTACTAGAAACTACGTATGTGTATTGGCTACTATCAAGTCTTGCATTATCTAAGTAAACAACAAGTGACGGCCATTGTGTATCCATTTTGGCTGCAATATCAAATGTATATGACAACTCACCTAAGCTAGTTGAAGGTGTGAAAATTTGATATTGGAAGCTTTCTTCAGTAGCAGTTTGCCAACCAATTTCTCTTACATAGTTTGTTCTATCACTGTAGTTATACACGTACCCTACATTAACTGCCTGATTTGTTGCAGCATTGTTGTATACAAAATTAAAGGTGTCAGTGTTGATACTAACGCTAAAATTAATATCACCTATGTTGTTTACTGAACTATATGAGATTGGAAATCCTAATACAGAATCATCAACTCCTGTACCAGGTGTATATTCAAACAATGAACAACCAGTAAAGTCGCTTGCATTATAATAGTCGGTGTTTCCAAAACTGATACCATTTGAGTCAAACAAATCAAACTTTGGTGCTTGATTAATTTCAGTTTTTGACTGTCCTAAATTCCAATTAGAGCCGTCAAAGTATATAGTAGATCCAGTATATTGTGAACCTTTCATTACTACAGTTTGTTCGTCAAACACGCTATCACCATCGTCTGCTTTACTCAACGAAATGAATGGTGTAGTTATAGTAGAAGTAGTTATGAACTTGACAACATAAATTGTCTTACGTACATTAACATCATTGTCGCCAGCAAAAATAACTCTTGCACCATCAAACAATGAACTTGCATCTCCGTCAGGAGCAAAACTAGTTTGACCCGCAACTTGATTGAATGCATCTGTTACCGTAAAGTTTACGTAATCAACTGGGCGTTTGCTTTGAGTGCCTGATTTAAATAATCTTAAGTTTGGATAGAACTCAATGATAGGACGTTTTGCTCTACTATTGATATCTGCTAATGCTGCACTTGAGATTGGACTAGAAACTGTATTTGCAATAGTTGTCTTCAACACATCAATGTGGAACCAACGATTGCTACGACTCCAACTGTTTCTGTTGATGGCGTTTCTATTGATAGTCAAATAGTCAGGATATAATGGAACGTTAGTTGAATCATTATATTGCTGTGTGTCAAAGGCAGTTTCATCAAATGTGTTATTATAACTTTGACCATATGTTTCAGGAACTGTCAATTCAGTTGTAGGTATTAAGTTGATACTTGTACCAACACCTTCAACATAATAAGTACCTTGAATAAATTTTTCAGGGTACACATCGCCAATAAATTGAACTTTCAATCCATTGGTAAATTTAATTCCTCCAACAGTTGTAGTATACTCTTTTTTACTCAAAATTTCTTTTTCAACATCAATGCTAAACTGATTTGTTTGGTCAACAATTTTTATCTTACCAACTTTGTATGGGTCAGATCCGTCTTGATAATATAGTGTATCTAAGTTTGCAGTTGGTAATGGAATCAAAATGATTTCACCAACTGAATTTTTAACAAAGTTTCTACCAGCAAATCCTGTACCATACTTGATGGTAATTTTTTGATTATCAGGAATAACGCCAGCTTCAGTTAATGTAATAATTGGATCTGCAGGATTATCTCGGTTATCAATATATGTAATGGTATAGTAATGGTTGTTGATTACAGTAGCTTGTGATGATTCATATACATCATTGCTTGTTGTATCAAACAACTGTGACATATATCCAACTTCTCCGGGAGCTGTTCCATAAAACAATAGTGTTTTTCCATTGTACGCTGCAAATCCATCTATGCCACCTATCTCACTCAACAGTTTACCTTCAATTTCAGTAAACATTTTTGTTGTTACTAAATCAATCTGAATATTTCCTGGGTAGTTGAATGCATCTTGTGCGTCTGATAATGGAACATTAAAAGTAATAATGCCGTCGTTGGTTCCGTTATTATCTAAACCATAAATTTCTCTAGTGCTATGGTTTTTGTTGTTTAGATCGTATCCACTTAAACCCTCTTGTGTTTGGATATAGAAGTTGGTATTTTGATTAACATTGAATGTGTAAACACCACCACGAACAAGTGTGATGGTGGGGTTATTACCCGGAATATTAATTCTGTCCGCAGTAAGTTGATAACTTGTTGCACCAGAAATAACAGTATAATCCAAATGTTTGTATGGAGTTTCAGTTGTAACTAGTACTGGTTCTGGCCCTGTAGGTAACCAGTAATATTGTGTATAGTTGATAAGTTTATCTAAGTCAGCGTAGCTATCCCAACTATAGAACTGATTTTTAAACAATGATGTATTGTTATCAGGGATACCACCTTGAGAATACAACGCATCAATGATTTCGTTGTATGACATCAAATCATTAATTTCATGTGTAGATGGATCAGTGAACACAACTGTAGGTTCAAGTTGATAATTGTTTCTGTTGTCAAAAATTTCAGGCACATACTTATCGCCTGCATTAACGCCGTAACCAAATTTACTTCCAATATAACCTTGTATCTTTTGATAATCAGGTTGTTGAATTAATTGATCCAACGTTGCAGACAAGAACTGATCGTTTGAGTTTGTCTGAAAAATCTCTGGAAGAAAATCAATTGTGCGAATTGTTGCCATTATTTTACCTATCTTAACCTATTTGCAATTGTGCTGCTGTCAATGCTGTGATGACTGAAATATCTGATGCTTGTGCTGCGTTAACAAAAATCTCGTATGGTGCTGAACGAATCTCGTACAAGTCACCAAACTTCAATGTTGTATCATTTGGAACTAGTACTACTGAGCTTACTAAATCACCTAATACTGAATGCAAGTATGCACTTAGTTCACTGAAATAGAATGTGTCTCCAAAGTTCCAGTTATCAATTGCAAAGTAATTGTTCATTTCTGCCAATACATTAGAAATGATTTCACTATCACTTGCGGTAGTTGTACTTGTTTTAATAACTTTGATTGTTGCACGTAACAATGGATCAGCTTTCTGTCCAAACAAAGGTTTGAACTGTACTGTATTTAATATCACATTATCAGTCAACATCTTATAATCATTAATCTTATTGTATGCAGTTGCTAAATCATTGATACTTGGTGCTGCTGGTTTACTTACAGTACCCGTCGTATCTTTGATCCAGTTTTGATAACTTGTATAATAGCTTTGTGTGACCAAATACATATCAATGATGTTACTTGTTCCTGGATCAATACGTGTTGTATTGTCGCTGATATGTTTATATTGGAAGAACAAACCTTGTCGACCAATTTTTACACTATATCCAGAAACAGAACCAACGTCAACAATATGTGGTTTGATAGGATCATTGTATGAATAGTAGAACAAGTTTTCACGATATGCATAGAACACGGTTCCTACTACAAATTCATTTTTGATTGTGTTGATTTCACTCAAACTACCATATTGATAAATGATATCATTGCTTGATACCATTGTATATCGTGTTAAATTGTTTGCATCAATAATTTGTTGGAAGAAAACAAATGCATAGTTGTTATAGACACCCAATTGATATCCAGTTACAACCGTAAAGAAGTCTGGGTCTTTGTAAGAGCCCGGAACAGTTAAGTCACCTATTGCAACTTCAATTGCATAATCATCAACATACCCATCACTCTCAGTTGTTTGTCCTACAACGTTCAACGTAACATCTTCATACATTGGATAGTTACCATATGGTTGATTATTTGTTTTTAGTATCTTTATATGGTCTTGTAGCGTCTTACCGCTCAATGGATCATAGATAACTTTATCACGGTCAAATGTGAAACGAACATTATTAACGCTACCAAAATAGTATGCAGTTGATTTATATGTAATAGTATAAGTTCCGTTACCATTGCTTTGAAACTTAGCAAAATAATATGGGTCACTAAATGTTGAAATACTCCAGCGATTTGGATCATTAGCTAGTTTGCTATTATCATAGAACAAGCTAAAGTTTTGTTGCAACACAACCAAATTAACAATTTCTTGTATCAATGTTGATGACAATTCATTAGTAAATGATGGGATCACTGCATTCAAAAATGCTCCCTGTGGCACTGCATTTGTTAATGTGACTGGTCCCAAACCATTGTCTAAGTTTCCGTAACCACTGTTGTACCCGTCTCCTACAACACTATCAACACTTGTCCAAATACTAATCTTATTGACTTGTGTAGGTAATCCTGCAACCAGTTGGTTATGTTCATTGAAGTAAAATCCAGACGGAGCAGTAAAGTTTAGTAATGCACCTGGTGTGATATACTTTACGCTTCCGCTAGCGTTGACACCAACTTGTACGGGTAATCCATTGATTGCTGAATACAAGTATCCTGTACTATTTAAGTTATTGAATGTAGTTTGGTGCCATAAAATTATTCCATCACCGCTTTCATTATCAACTAGATAACGATTATAGTTTGATGAATAGTATTGAAATACCCTGTTTCCACCTAAAACATCTGCAAACGGACCTGTTAAGAAGTTAATGATTGTATTAACTGTGTTTGCGTTAAACGTTAAGAACCCATCATTGTAATCTTCAAATAATCCACCATCATCAGTAATGTCAGTAACACTTGAGTAATTTGCACTAGGATCAGTTAAATCATAGTTACGACTAACACCTACACTAGTTCTATTAATGGCTTTACTTTTAATAATAGAACTATACAATGTGTATGGGAAATTGTTGTAGTCTTCTCCATTCACCATTCTATTTTGAGAGTAGAAAGTTTTTGGTGCTCTTTCTTTAATATTTTGCAATGATTCACGTGCTTGTGCATTCGTGATTGGAAGTGGTAAATCTAGTGTCAATGACAATGTTTCAGTACGACCTGTTCTGCTTACATACGGTATAGAAATTATCACGTTTTGCATTTCAACTGGGTCAATGCTATATGTTAATGCATTGCCTGCACGTAGATATGCCACATAGTTTCCAACAGGAATATCAGCAAATACACCGTCACCAAACGTGTAACTTACTTGGTCATTGAATCCGCTCACAACAGAAAACAATTTCTTGTTTCCATTGATATTTTGTAGGTTGGCATTAGAATATAAATTCTCTACTTGATTCCATTGAAGGAAAGTTCCACTACTAGCTACTTCATAAAGCCATGTATCATCATTATTGATACCCTGAATATTGACATCAATGATGTTGTTACTAATTTGTTGAGAAATAGTGAATGGATAAGTTTGTAATGATCCTTGTTTAAAATACAAGAAGAATCCAGTATTTGGGCTACCGTATCCTAACTGGTCATTACGATAAACCATGTTAAATTGATTGTTTGGTCCTGGAGGAATTTCATACAGTGATTCGCTATTGACGCTAGTTACACTGACACATTCAAAATTCATAGATGTTCCGTTAACCACACTACTGAAGGGGTAAACAAGTGCAGCACTGGGAGGAACACTTATTCCATATTCGTCGGTTTTGACATTTAAAATAGATTGGCTGTGACCGGGTTTACCAACACGTTGGGTATCCACTAAGCAAGCATTGATAACACTGTTAAATTGTTCTTGCCAATTAGGGTTAGCAGTATCATTCCACAAAATAACTGCATTACTTAAATTAATACCATTGATATCTCTTACTTGCTCAGTTGTTTGTACGCTAGTAATCTTTAAAAAACCTTGACCAGCAAAATTTCTTTTTGGGTTATAGTTAACTAAGTTAGCTAGTTTGATAACACTATCTCTACGTTCAGCAGTGTCGATAAAGTTCTCACGCGCATTTAAGTCGCTACGGAAAGCGAGTGCTTGTCCCATAAACGCAATAATATCTAACAAAGCGATGTATTCGCTAGATTCAGTATAGTCATTAAAGGTTTCAGGGTAGTAAGTGCGTAGGTAATCTACGAAAATCTTGCGTAGTGTTTCATAGTCATAGCTTTGTAGGTCGGCTTGACTGTAGGTTTGATAGATTGATTTCCAATCGTTAACCCCAAATATATTAGATTGTCTTGAACTTGTAGCCATACGTAGTCTCTTTTATGTATTTATCATAAAGAAATATGGCGTTTTTAGACTCCCAGTGCCTTGTTTGTTGATTGGTCAAAGAACACTGACAATGATTGTACATCATTGAATGGTGCAATAGAGAACTCAGCCTCTAATTGAATTCCTGAGTTATATGGAGTACAGTTTATAACCCCTAATGAGATTCTTGGGTCTTGATTACCCACTCGTCTTACTTCATTTTCAAGTAGTGTTTGAACGTCGGTTGTGTTAGGTTCAAATACAAAGTCCCATAATGTAGTTCCATAATCAGGGCGACCTGGTTTCTGACCTAGAGGAATGTTCAACGCATTTAAAAAATCACGTATCACTAAGTCTGTATCGGTCATGGTAAACTTTTTAGCATTAGTGATTTGATTATTAAAAGTTCCACCACCCCCAGCGACACCACGGGTCACGTTATTTTTACGTACCTGATCTACGTTTATTGTGCTGAATCCAATGAATGTTGCCATGACTTTATCCTATAGAATATTTATTCTTATCCTAAACCGGGTATTTTTAGACCGCCCAAATTGCTAGGTAACCCAGATATATTTGTATTTTTAGCGATACTAGCAATATCGGGACCATTTGCCGCGTTTGTTGAACTAGTACTTGCACTTTGTGTTGGTGCATTAGTTATTGATTTGTTTTGTAAATCTGAAAGTGACTGCTGAGTTGCATTAATTTGTTGCAATTTTGCTTGATATGCCTGTGATGCTGCTTGTGTCTCGGGAGCGGAGTCACCATACTTAAGTTTTGCATCAAGATATGTTTTACGCAATGGCCATTGTTCATCTTGCTGTGTATCTAATTGTTTTTTCAATTCATCGTATTTTGCAACATCTGCTGATGACAATGGAGGTGGAAGTTTGAATGATCCAAACGGAATAGATGGAATCTTACTGTCCCCTAATAGTGATTTTGCTTGGCTTGCCATGTCAGTAGCATCAAATGTATTTGAAGCGACTGTTGGTAATTGAACTGGAACTGGACCACCTGCACCAAGGGAGTTTATTGCACTTGATAGTTTTGCTGCGTCTGAGCTGCTTAATCCTGCGCCAGCAAGACCTACTAGTCCACCTGCATTCTGTGCTTGATTTTTCAAATCATTTAATGAAGACAAACTTGGAATCCCTCCCGCAAGAGATATCCCACTTATTGCTGAAGTAATTGACCCTATACCGGGAATATTAGGAAGTTTTCCTGCAATGTTTGATTTACTAGAATCAACTATGTTAGACACTGCCGATGCACCTCCTGGTAATGCATCAATGCCAGGAACACTTGAGGTTGCATTGTTTACAATATTGTTAACGGCTGCACCTGCAGTTTGAATTGTTGATCCTGGATCACTTGTATTTGCTGTTGCTGATTGTACTGCTGAATTAACTGCGCTATTTGCGGCATTAATTGAGTTAGTTCCAATATTATCAGCACTTGATAAATTATTGATTGTTGTTGTTAACCCGGTAGTTGCTTTATTTGCTAAACCTGCAGCAATATCAGGTGATAACCCTACTTTTGATATTACCGAACCAATTAACCCTGCACCAATTGATCCTAGTCCTTTTAATATACCTGAACTATTATTACCAGGTGCTTGAGAACTACCAGAGCCTGCATCTGCTGCTGCTTGTTCCTCTGATGCTTTTGCTTTTATCTCTGTTAAGTTTTGAGGTACTCCGGCAGATAATGGTTTGAACGTTGCTTTTATTTTTTCAAACGCTCCGGCTGCTGCACCTTTAATCTGATCGGTCAGTGATAGGTTAGGTGCTGCACCTGCAGTCAACCCGCTTAATGATTTGTCAGACAAATTAGCAGCAAAATTACCACTTGATATCAAGTCCTTTGCTTTTCCCAAAAGATCACCTGCACTAGTAACACTTCCAGATGAGCCTAATGAGGTTAATCCTGCAACAACAGTTGCCGCCGCTGCTACACTTGTTACAGATGCTCCACCTGGAATAGAGTTAATATTTGTTTGGTTATTTAATATAGCTTTCGCTGCATCGGCAGTAGGACCTGTACCTACAGTTGCTCCGCTTAATACTAAGCCTGCAGTGTTAGTTGGACTTTCATTATTACCAATTACACCTGCTGTTTTTAAGTCACTTTCGCTCTTTGCAAGTAATACAACTGCTGTGCCTGTTTGTGCATTGACATTATTGACAAACTGGCTTACATTAGTTATACCATCTTTACCTGTAAAAAATGCTGGTGCCATTGCCTTGTCAATAGGTACACCTGATTGAATCATGTTATTGATTGCAACATCAGCTCCCGGTTTAAGAACACCTGATTGCGCCATTTGACTTGGATTTATTGCAAGAGGACCAAAAACTGCTGTTTTTGTTCCGTCTGTTGCAGTAACTACACCCGCACCTTGTTGAATAATACTTTGCGGAACTGCAACAGTTGCATTTGTTGCCATTTGAGAGACTAAAGTACTTGTCGTTGCTTTGTCGAGTGTTGCACTTGCTGCTGGTATATTAGGTACAGTAGATGCTAGTGAACTAGATGTAGGCGCAGTTGGGGTTTGGGGAACTGCACTGTTTACCGCAGAAACTGACGGTGAGGGTGCTGCTGGTAAATTTGCAGCCGCCGTCAAATTAGATTTAACGTCAACACCCAAGTTAGCACTTGCCCATGGTGCATGTGCTGGAGCACGACTTACAATACTTTGTAGTTTAGCTGGTGCAGGGATATATCCTCTTTCACTATCAAATAATGTATCAACATGTGGTTTAACTACTAATTGTGATACGTCATTTGGTACTAGTGAACTTGACCCTGTGTTCAATTTAACGTCAGGACCACCATTAATATATGCAGTGCCTCCTGCTTTGATACTAGTATCTCCTGCAGCACTGCTACTCATTCCACCACCAACTTTGTTTGTATAGTTACCCTTTACTTGTTGATTATAATCTGTTCCAGAAAACATTGTCGTTTGTTTACTAGATTGTAAATGAATGTTTTCAGCATTAATGTTTAAGTCTTTGGTAGCATTGATGTTGATGTTATTATCAGCATGTAAGTTCAAATCACCTTGTGTTCTAACATTAACTGAGTTGGTTGAGTACATGTCAATTGTACCCTCTTTACCAAACTCAATATAACTTTGACCACTACTATGCATAATCATCAACAATTGTGCGGTGTCATTCATCATGACCATATGACCGCCCGTAGTACGAAAACGCATCAATTGATCTTTACCAACAACATCACCGTCATCCATTACTAATGTATGTCCACCGGTACGTCCTACAACTTTAAAATTAGTATTTGATTCTTTATTAGCGATTGCTGCACCAAGTGTGCTATCATCATATCCACCTTGATAGATTGGACGTCCTGGGGTACTCATACCAAATACTCTACTTGGACTTTCACGTTGTGCGCTACTACTGATAGTTCCCCTATCACTATCTCTTATTAACCCCTGTTTGTTTAATATAGCTGCTTGATAGCTATGAACAACTTTAGGTTGTTGTGTTAACGTAGTTGATTGGTCTTGTTTAGTGTTTGCGTTATTAATTTCACTAACTGGCAATCGTGTTGAGCCGCCATATGATTTTGCTTCACCCTCATTTGCAACAATTGAATCACTTGATCCTATTGCAGGGACCATGTGATTTAATCCTGCTCTTGGTAAAGAACCAACATAATAACCTTGATTAGGTTTACCATCAACAAATATACAAATAACTTCTGTTCCTATATCAGGTGGAGTAGCCCAAAATCCATAACTTTGGGGATTGCCTACATACTTACCATAATCACTTGACGATGATGTATTATCAGTATAACCAAAGAAAGGACTCATATAACTTACAGTAGTCCACTTTCTTGCGTCATTTTCATTTGGAGATCCTGTTTGTCTTAAGAATACTTGAATTTTTCCTGAATGTGTAGGATCAATGTTGTTCTTCACAATGCCAATAATAGGATGCGAGTATAGTACGGCACCACCACGATCATCTTTAGTGCTTTTAAGTTGCCCTTTGACTTTTGGTATATTATCTGCCATGTTATTCCTTAATCTCTTCCGTCATTTGGATCGCTACCGTAAACAGTTTGTCCATTTTTATTAGTCCACTTTTTGATAACGACTCCGGTGTCTTGTACTGCACGTTTGACACTATTTCCAAAGTTATTCTCATCATCATCAGCAGAAACACCTGTTGCTGCTTGTTGTGTACCTTTAATAGCACCTTGACCATTGTCACCTTGGTCAATTCTACGAGGGTCCGTTTCTGCAAAACTTGCGCCTCCTCTGCCTGAGCCACCTTTGCTGTCAGTTTTATTTTTAGAGAAACGTGGACTAGATCCATTGTCACCTGACATTGATAATGTACCGTGCCCATTACCATTGCCGTTCTCAGAAGGTTGTTCTCTGCCGCCTGCAGTAGATGTACTTGAATTTGAATTTGAAGGTGCGGTGATGTCTGTTAATTGCTCCCATATAGGCATCATTACATGAAATTCTTGTGTGAATGATCCTTTAACGAATAAGCTCTTTACTGCAATTACAATATAAATTATACCTGAAGTCTTTGGTGCAACATCAGCTGGGTATTTGTAGAAGTCAATATTACCATTTGGACCAATATCACCCGGTTGTCCACCAGTCAATAGTCCTATACTATTATCATAATCACTTGCTTGTTTGAAATTGATTTCGATAAAAACCTGTCCATGATTGGGGTTGACTGTAAAATCTTTGCCATACCATTTTGAATACGCTGCACCTATCGAGTCATTTACTGTTGGCATTAAAAAATCAGGATCACCCATTATTTTAATATGTGCCTTAACTTGGTCATCCATTGAATACAAAAACGATTTAACAGAGTTAATTTGCTCCATTGCACCGCTAAACAATGATGTTGGATCTTCGTTTTGTGCGTACACTGGATTATTGGGAACTCCTCTTAGTTTGTTAACTACAGAGTTGTTGTTTATAGAAACAGCATTATAATATAGAGAGTTATAGTTCACTTCATAACTCAACACGCTTGTATTTTTTCCTGTATACCAATAGTCATAAATTTTGTGTGGGCCATAATATTTTGATGTGACTCCTGCACCTGCTGCTAACAGGTATGGTACTTCATACTTGCTTATTTTGTAGGTTATCTTATAAGCATACATGTTCCTCACTTCATCAAAGTCAATTACTTCGGCTGATGTGTTAATGTTAAACCATGATAGAACTTTTGGTGAGGTATTGTCAACTGAGTTACTATCAGCATCATTAATTTGTGCTAGTTGTTCTTTATCTTTAACTAATAATCTATCACGAATATAAGAACTTTGCAAAATGATAGTTTCTATTGCTTGAATCACAGGTGTTCCGGCTGGGAGTTCAATTGTCCTCATTGCTTTTTCAATAGCAAGTGCATTCCCCGATTCACTTGCCTTTACATTAACATCAGCAGTTGTTTTTGCCGGGTACAATGGAGTTCTATCTTTGTTATAGTAGCTTTGGTCCACTAACAATTCATCACCAATTCCACTGCTAGGATCAATTTCAATAACAAATTGATCCGCAATACCTATCTTTCCATATTTTTCACCTGGCTTTGGTTTAGCCCATTCTTTATATTGATCGTTAAGTAGTTGCTGCAATCCTTGAATATTGTTTGATCCAGTATTAGCATTTGAACCAATCAGTGCTTCAGATACAGTAGATGCATTGACTGTCATCTTTGTATGTACTGCACCCTTCATTACACCAGTTGCTTCTACTTCTGCAGGTGTATATGCATCTACATGATATATAGATGTTTTGCCATCTAGTTTGAATTTTATATTTTGAAATTTTATAGGGAACGCTCGTTCAAAAACAGACTGTGAATCATATCGAGTTGTATCCGGCTGTGTATAATCTTCACCAGTCACTAGTTTTCCATTTTTATCGTATCCATAAAACTGCACTAACAATACATATTTGATAATATTTGATGCTAATAACCCTGTCCCAGCTGAAGGTAATTTATTTAGATAGTTCTTAAGAATATTACTCTTTGATATCATTTGAGTATAAGCAGCACCTATTCTTGAAACCAGACTAAACCCATAAGGTTCAAATATTTTAAATTTGAACATCTGTGTCATACTAGCAGCTTGGTTGCTTTTTGTGTAAATTTTACTGTCAATTTCCAATTCATCTAGGAAAAAGTCCAACTCAAATCCATCAGCACGTTTATTATCTGCACCACTGTTATTGATACCACCTGATGCACAAATTAAGTTCATACTTGATAGTGGTACATATCCACCAATAGCTAATTTATTGTAATCATCAGGATTAACAATGAACAAACTGATCTTATATGTGTAACTACTAAAATCACCTAAGGGGTTATAGGTTCTTCTTCCTGGCAAACCCTCAAAAGGTGTTGCTCCTGTTTTATTAGATGCCCCGCCCGGAACAAAAGTATTTGTATTTGAGTTATCACCTTGAGACAAATTATTTGCTCCGGCGTTCTGTGTCGCTAATCCAGCATTGGTATTAGGAGTAGAAGTAGTACCCTTTTGACTATCTTGCTTAATCTGTTTAGTTGATACATCACCGGTTTGGTCGCCGTCTGCAACTGTTTCAACTGCTTGTTTTGATTGGTCAATTGTAGCTGGCATCTTAGAATCCTAGCGATTGTTGCAGTGTTGATAATTTTGGAATATAGATACCCGTACCCTCAACAAAATCAAACAAAGGATCTTTCAATCTGTTTGGGTTACGTTGTGCAAACACCCACCATAATTTACTGCTACCGTATAAATCATATGCTAACATATCAGGACGCATATTGTATGTTGCAGTGATTGTCCAATAATCATCGGTTGGATCAACTGTGACGGGTCTATTGACCATAAAATCTAAGAACTGATTGTTATAGACTTTTGTTAAAAAATAGGGACTAGTTTGTGAATATGCCATTACCAAATACCTCCGCCATTGCGTGTTGAACCTTTAAGTAACTCACCTGTTGCATATTTACCCAAACTAAATGTGTTGCTAATATCATTTCTTGAAATGATTGGCAATGCTGTTATTTGAATTTGCATTTTTGTTGGAACATATGTTGCTTTTTCATTTGCTAATGCGGCAACAGTAGAAGTTAAATCAACTGGCTTGGCTTTTGTTATACCGTTGTTTTTTAATCTTGACTTGATTGCGTCAATGATTGATCCACTTAGTGCAGGCTTACTTGCAACTGAACTTGCTGTTATAGTTTGTCCACTCCATGTGTTACTTGATCCAGCACGAATATAATCTACTTCGTTTGGTAAGTTCAAGTTAAAAGATGTGATTGCTAGTGGATGGTTATCAAACTGAAATTGTCCAAGACCAGTTAAGTAACACAATGGTGGAGGTGTACCTCCCCTTGGCTGATCGGCAGAGATAGGATCTTGACCATAAAACATTTTAGTCACGCTTTTGAAGAAATGTATTACTGCTAATAGATAGTTTGCTTCTTGTGTATCTTGTGCTGTAAATTCACATGTAATTTGAACTTCATCTACTGAACTTCCTTTGTATGCATGTGATTTATAATTTGAATGAATCAATTCAGTTGTATCATAGTTTGCACGATAACCAACTGTAATGTTAGGCGTATACGGGAATATGACCCCTCCTGTCGCCCTCAATGGGTATAATAAGTCAGTTACTTTAATATTCGGGTCATTGTAAAAATAATTAGAGCTTGGAGCCAAACTTAAACGAACACGCCAATCATCAGCCGCACGTACTGATTTTTGCTGAAGAACTTTTGAACCCCCTTGTGCTGCATTAACTGATGTTGCACTTGTAGGAGTGTTATTTCCAGGAGTGTTTTGTTTTTCTAACCTTTGTGTTTCTGAGTTTGATTGACTTGCAGCAAACTCAGAATTAGTTTTATTTTGTTGGTCAGTTACAACTGATGGTGGTGCATATGTATTATCAACTGTTGCTGTAACCGGTGTTACTGTCGAAACTGCTTGTGTACTAGAAGTAGTATCTGACACCACAGGGGTCAACTGTGAAGCGGGAGTTGGCGTAATAGTTGACTGTCCGTTACTAACATATGGGTCGGCCCCGTTATCAGCGTTTGTTTGTGCCTGTGCTGTTGGTGTTGGGTTAGCTGATCCGGTTATTGCAGTCAACACACTTTGTTGAGTTTGAGCTAACGTAGCTGCTGGTGTATTTGTTGTTATAACTAGGTTTGCTGCAGGATCACTGCTTGAAACAGGGAAATTTTGTGAGATGAAGGCAGCGGCATTAGCCCTAGTATCATTAGTTATATTTTGATTTTGCCCAACGATGACGTTGTTATCTATTGTTGCCATTGCATTTATACCTTTACTAAATATATTTATCGCATCAAAAAACCCCCATTTTTACCGTAATCTGTTGCATTTCTGCAACAAAAGTATTACAATATCTACATCATAATAACGGAGAACTATGAGCCTCATACCACATAAAAAGCCGGTTAACTACCTCAATAACAAAGACATTCTAAAAGAGATTCACACAAGTAAAAACGCATATTGTTTATTCAAAGACCCATCGGATCATAGATATGACTATATTGTTGACATGCCCACTGAAACTCTTGAAAAGAGTTTTGAACATATGCAGAAACCTGAAATTATTCAGGAAGCAAAAGAAACTCGTGCCACACGACTAAGTGTTGAAACTGGTGAAAAGGTAAACCCAGAAGATATCAAAGACACAGACTTAGTATTTCGTGTCATGACCTGGGATCATATTCCAGTCGCACCAAAAGCACCACGTAAAGTTGACAAAAAGAAAACAGCAAAAGATATCTTTTCATTTGATGAAGACACCGATGAAATCTTTGCTGACCTAGAAGATACTACAACCAAACAAGAAATTGACGATATGGTTCATGTCAAAGTAAACTTCCCACCATTTCAACATTTCAAGTTTACCCGTGGTGGCAACATCAAATGTGTGGGCAAGAGTCATTGGATCGGTGATTTGAAAACAGGCGAATTTTCAAAAGATCACGGACAAATCACTAACAAACTAGCACGTATGTACATTATGATGTGCGAGAAATATGCTATGAAATTTAACTGGCGCGGATATACATACAACGATGAAATGCGTAACAGTGCCATTCTACAGCTTACGTATGTTGGCTTACGCTTTAACGAAGCTAAATCTGCTAATCCATTCGCATACTATACCGCAGCTATCACAAACAGTTTCTGCCGTGTATTGAATAGTGAGAAGCGTAACCAAAACATTCGTGACGATATCTTAGAACTAAACGGGCTTAACCCAAGTTGGACTCGTCAAGGTATCACTGCCGGTTCATACGAAGAATAAATTTAACCATAGGGATTGCTTTTGTAGTCCCTATTCCTTTATACTAACACTTATGAGTAACCTTTTTAAGAAGGCTGCTATTTTTACCGACATTCATTTTGGTCTAAAAAGCAATAGCCTACAACATAACACTGACTGTTCCGATTTTGTAGATTGGTTCATACAAGAAGCAAAAAAAGAAAATTGCGAGACTTGTTTCTTCTTGGGCGATTACAACCATCATCGTGCAAGCATTAACATTCAAACACTACAGTTTGGTCTACGAGCACTGGAAAAATTAAACGATGCATTTGCTACTGTATATTTTATCCCCGGAAATCACGACTTATATTATCGTGATCGCCGTGATATTCATTCTATTGAATGGGCAAAGCATTTACCGAACGTTAAAATTATTAATGACTTCTTCAGTGAAGGTGATGTAGTAATTAGTCCTTGGTTAGTTGAAGAAGATTACAAGCGTGTTCAAAAACTGTCAGGCAAATATCTGTTTGGTCATTTTGAACTGCCACACTTTTACATGAACGCTATGGTTGAGATGCCTGACAATGGTGAAATCTCAATCAATCACATGACACAGTTTGACCAAGTGTTTAGCGGTCATTTTCACAAACGTCAGTCAAGCAATAACATCTGGTACATTGGTAATGCATTCCCGCATAACTATGCAGACGCAGGTGACGATGCACGTGGTATGTGTATACTAGAATGGGGAGAAGAGCCTGCTTTCCGTAGCTGGCCTAAACAACCACTATATCGTGTTTATAAATTAAGTGATGTGTTAGAGAACCCACAGGGTTTGCTATTACCTGACAGTCATGTTAGGGTACATCTTGACATTGATATCAGTTATGAAGAAGCAAACTTTATTCGTGAAACACTTATTCCCGAACACAAATTGCGTGAAATGGCATTGATACCTATGAAGGTTGAACAAACTGAACAACAAGGTCCCGATGGATTACACTTTGAAAGCGTAGATCAAATCGTCATCGACCAAATCAATAGTATTGAGTCAAATAGTTTTGACAAAAAGATTTTGCTAGACATTTACAATAACCTATGATCCTACTTAAAAACATAACATTACGAAACTTTCTATCAATTGGCGCAGTAACACAAGCAGTTGACTTTAACAAACAAGATTTGACACTTATTCTAGGTGAGAACTTAGACTTAGGTGGCGACGGTGCTCGTAATGGTACAGGTAAGACAACATTGATTCAAGGATTAAGTTATGCCCTTTTTGGCGTTCCTATCAATGATATTCGCAAAGATAACTTAGTCAATAGGACCAATGCTAAAAACATGTTGGTTACACTTGAATTCAGTGTCAATGGCATTGACTACAAGATTGAGCGTGGTCGTAAGCCCAACGTGCTTAAGTTCTATGTCAATAACAATTTGAAAAAGACTGACGATGCACAGGGTGAGAACAAAGAAACTCAAGCAGAGATTGAACGAATCATTTGTATGAGTAGTGAAATGTTCAAGCACATTGTTGCATTGAATACCTACAGTACTCCATTCTTAGCATTGAAAAATAATGAACAGCGTGAAATCATTGAGCAATTGCTTGGTATCACATTGCTTAGTGAGAAAGCAGAAGCAGTCAAAGAATTGATGAAGAATGTCAAGGATGAGATTCAAATTGAAGAATTCAAAGTTAAAGCAATTGAAGAAGCCAACAAACGTGTTAGAGAACAAATCGAGAGTTTGAAACGTAGGCGTAATCTTTGGAAAGCAAAGTATGATAGTGACTTGGCTTTCCTTGCCGACACATATGAATCACTAAGCAAGATTGACATTGAAAAAGAATTACTAGCACACAAAGATTTAGTGATTTGGAATCAGAACAAAGCTGCATATGATTCACGCAATAGGTTACTTGCATTTCAAACTGAGTGGCAAGACCGCCATATCAAAGACATTGAAAGTCTACAAAAGCAACTAACTAAACTTGAAACAATTGACATTGTTGAGGAAATGAATGCACATCGTCAATTGGCTGACTATGCTATCAAAAGTAAAGAATTTGAAGACAAGAACAAAGAATTAGCTCGGTTGACGAAAGACGTTGACAAAGAGAATAAACTAATTCAAAAACTAACAGGTGAGATTGCTACATTGCATGACCACAAGTGTTATGCATGTGGACAAGAGTTCCATGATGAACAACATCAAAAAGTCTTGAATGACAAAAAACAGATGTTGGAAGATGCACAGTTCCATGCTACTACACTATTGAATCAGTATAACGAATTGAACGATAAAGAAATTATCGTAGGTAACAAGCCCAATACATTCTACAAATCAGAAGCAGAAGCAATTCGTCATGGTAGCGAAGCAAGTAACTTGCAAAACAAGATACTAGAAAAACAAAAAGAAGTTGATCCATATAGTAAACAATTATCAGATCATCCTGAAGTTGTGCTAGGCACACAACCTAAAACAATTTATGATACAGAAGAAAAGGCAGTTGAGCACCGTAGCAAACTAGCAAGTGTTGAAAAACAATTAGAAGACAAAGCGGTTGAGACTGATCCATACACTGAACAAATCAATGAGATGGAAAGTGATGCACTACAAACAGTTGACTTTAATAAAATCAATGAGTTAACTAAGAAACTAGAACATCAAAAGTTCTTGCTTGACTTATTGACCAGCAAAGATAGTTTTGTTCGTAAAAAGATTATTGACCAGAACTTGAGTTATCTCAATAGTCGTTTGACACATTACCTAGACAAGATGGGCTTGCCACATAGTGTTGTGTTCAAAAACGATTTGCAAGTTGAGATTACTGAACTAGGTCGTGAGTTAGACTTTGACAATTTATCTAGAGGTGAGCGCAATCGTTTGATTCTAGGTTTGTCATGGGCTTTCCGTGATGTTTGGGAAAGTTTATATGTTCCTATCAATGCACTGTTTATTGACGAGTTGATTGACAGTGGGTTAGACACAATGGGCGTTGAAAACAGTATTGCTATCTTAAAAGACATGGCTAGAACTAGAAACAAGAGTATCTGGTTAGTCAGTCACCGTGAAGAATTAGCAGGACGAGTGCCCAATGTGTTAAAAGTTATCAAAGAAAACGGGTTTACAAACTACGCAAGCGCGGTTGAAATAGAATAATATTTTGAGGGGGTATTTCTAGCATAAGTATCTATATGCCAAGTCCACAGAAAAACAAAGGTTCAGGTTACGAACGTGACGTAGCCAAGTTTCTATCAGAATTATATGGAGAATCGTTTATTCGTGCTCCGGGTTCTGGTGCTTATGTGGGTGGCAAGAATCAAGCAAGAACTGAATTCTTGCACGAAGGTCAAATTCGTTCATTCAAAGGTGACATCGTGCCAGGAGAAAGTTTCAGCAAAATGAATGCAGAGTGTAAGTTCTATCAGGACTTTCCGTTTCACTTAATTCTAACAGGTGAATGCAAACAACTTGATTCGTGGCTTGACCAACTACTTGATGTAGAAGACGAAGGCGATTTTAACATTCTTTTTATGAAGTTTAATCGTAAGGGTCAATATGTTGCAGTACAACCTAAACTAACATGGATCATGGATAACTATTGGTTCTATGCTAGTAAAAAGTACGGTGACTGGATCATCACAGAGAAGGACAGCTTTTTCAAAAACAATGCAGAATTAGTTAAACAATATTCAGGCACATCAGACACCAAGTCAAAACAAACAAATCAAATTACAATACAAACTTAATACATAGTAAAAATTAGCCGGCTCAGTTGTGAGTCCTCCTTGAGATTGTACAGATTGTGCTGTGCCGTCAGATACTGGAGTATACATGTCAGCAATGACGTGGGATCACCGAGAGTGCAATCGACCAAAGCGAACACTCAATGAGGTTATAGCGTACTCTGTCTTGAGGCTATAACACATGCGTTGCCGAGGCGGTATATGAAGAATATACTAGTCTCACTACAGGCTCATAACAATTTATAGGGTAACCGGTGGCAGTTAGTAGCATAAAAGGGCTGATTAACTGGAGCATAGACGGCAAAGGATGACGGGCATGGCAAATTCCCTTAACCATTGGTAGTGCTGAATAGCACTACCATGGCTTCAAAGCGGCAATATGTTCCGTGAATATGATTGTTAAATTAACTGTTAGTTTGAATCAGGAAGAATAGTAACAATCAAAACCGAATGTTGTGAACGAAGTGAACAACATGAGGTATTAGATGAACGAAGTTCATCTATTAATATGAAACCAAATAGAGATTAGATAAAAGTAAAGATTGTAGTTTACGGTAAATGACTAACTACGGCTATGATTAGAAGAACGGCAACTTAGTATTCTTAGTTGTTTCCATGTTGTCTTCAATAATCTTGTTAACAAATTCTCTTTCTTTGGGGCTAAGGTTTAGTATGTCGTTATAACTGATACCTCCCCTCATATACCATGACATTTTCAGTGCGGAGTTTTTAATTCCTTCGCACTCTCTATCCAGCTGTTTGATATACTCGCTTATTTCTTCTGGACTAAGAAATAGGAGTCTCATCCGAAAAAATTTGAAACGTTGATGTTAAGTGATTGGTTATATTCATGCTGACAGTGTTGGCATGTGATATCAATGGGTTTAATCTCACTAGTTTTACGTAGGTTGGCACTAGTTGTTTTAATAAGTTCATGTGTATTCTTATCACAGCTAATAATGAACTCAAGGATAAAGTCTGGATCAAATACAGTGTCAGTTGGTGTTTTGATATACTCAATAGTATCAACTAATAAATGCATAGACATTTCAGTTAGTTGTTGAAGGAACTTAGTTGCATTTACATTAGTATCTTCATCTGAAGATTTTGCTAATTGTGTTGCAGCCTTTTGAATCTCAAACTGTTTGATGCCCATGTCATTGATATTTTTATAATCTAGCGGTCTAAATTTAATCTTCAACCCATTTACTTCTAGTAGTTCTCCATAGTTACTAGGGGTCAATCCAGCCAGCAATATATTTAAGTTAATATCAAATTTGTTTTCTTCTTCACACTTTGGACAGGTTGTGTTAATTTCCATAGTTTCACCTAATGTTGCTATTCTAATAGCAACCAGCATGGGATCCAAATCAATAGATAACACACTCCATGGATCCTTGATGTTAGGGATACAACTACGAATCAACTCAACAACTGCGGTTCCGTTGTACAATGCATCAGGTGTGCGACTTGTAATTTCATCAATCGCAGTCATCGGGTACACGGGTAGTTCACCGTTATCAGGTAGATCAATCGCACCTTCGGGATATCCTTCTCCACCTGATGGTAGTTTTAAGAATAGTGCTGGTCTACGAAAATATTGGCTTAGTGGGTTATTTGACATAAAATCTCCATTTTTAGGTATGCTAAATACATATAACCGTATTTAATACCCAAAACACCATGGCAGATAATTTTACCCCAGATCAACTAGAAGTATTCAGACAAATCACTGAACAAATGAGCAGTTTGAATACTGCCATAGATCCAGTGATTGCTTCTAAAAAGGCAGAACAAATGGCCGCTATGGAGCTTGCAAATGGTATTAAGCAGAGTACATTAAAAGCAGTTCATGGTCTTGAAAACTTTACCGGTGCTCTTGTTAACGGTAAAGACGGATACAAAAAATACGGAAAAGCAGTTCAAGAAGTTACTGATGGTTTTGGTGATTTGCTTGAAGTCATTGGATTGTTTACACTAGCACTTGACCCATTAATAGGTGTAGGTTTACTTATAGGTGGAAAACTTACTAAGTCTATTGGTGACTTTGTTGAGACTGCAACAGAACGAAATGATGAGCTATTAAAATCATTTAGAAACTTAAGTGAGTTCGGGGATATAACCGCAGGTGGTCTTGAAGGTTTAAACGACCAACTACATAGATTTGGTTATACATTCCAAGATGCTGAGAAATTTGTAAATTTGATTAAAGGTGCTGCACCAGAGCTTGCACGTTTTGGTGATAGTGTTAGTGATGGAACAGCACGTTTAGGTGAACTATCAGGTGAAATATTAAATGGACCTATCGAATTCCAATTAAGAAGATTGGGATATACAACTGATGATGTAAACAAAGAACTAGCAGTGTATGCACAAACTCAAGTTAGATTGGGAATGTCACAGCGTAAATCAGTTGCTCAAATGACCGAAGAGTTTACACAATTAGCAAAACTCACGGCAGAAATTAACGAATACACTGGAATGGAACGTGACGAGATTGCTAAGAAAATGGAAGCAACTCAACGTGACATTGCATGGCAATTGTACTCACAAGAGTTAGCTGAGAAAGACGCAGATAAAGCAAGAAAAGCATCTAACTTTATGACTGAAATTGGCACTGCTTACAATGATGAAGTAGAAGGTCAAATTAAAAAGATCATTATGTTAGGGGGAGCCACAGAAGATACAGTTGGTGCAATTCAATCATTCCCTAATATTTTCCAGGACTATGAAGATTACATTAACTCTGACCAGATAGGTCAGCGAGATGAAGTACGTAATAGAATGAAACAAGAAGTTTACGAACGTTCAAAACAGATAAACTACCAAAACCTTGCATTAATGGGTGATGGGGTTAAGAACTTTTCAGTAAACCTACAGGCACAATCAAAGGCATTTGAAATGGCAACAGGAGCAAGAATTAACGCAGAGAAACGTGTGATTGAGGCTTTGACTCGCCATTCAGAATTGTTAGAAGAAAATAACTTACAAGAAGTTATGAACCGCAATAACCGAATTGCACAAGACAGAATAGGTATGTTAGCAACTAAGGGTTTGGTTGGTGGAATCAATTCACTTGAAAAAGCAACATATAGTGCATTTAGAACTATGGGTGCAGCTATTGATTGGGTCACAAGTTTTTTACCTGAAGGATGGAGAACACATCTCAAACAAGATTTACCTGAAATGAAAGATCAGGGCGATCTAAAAGAATTACAGGATCAAAACGAAACACTTAAAAAGCGTGAGGATTTACTCAAACAATTACTTGATAATGCTGAGTATAAGAATATGACTTTGGGTCAGATTTTTGACAAAGAAGTTGACCGAGCAAAAGATATCAATGCACAACTTAAAAAAGAAAAAGATGCAACTGAACGAGACAGATTACAAAAAGAGTTAAAAGATGTTCGTGACAGATTAAACTCAATACGTGATGAAGAATACTCTGATGATAAAGGTCAGATGAAAGGTGATGTAAAACAGCATTTAGAGCGTTTAAAAGCTCAACAAGCATCAACTACAAATCAAATTGCAACATTACAAACTCAACTTGGAATGAATTCAGGAGGTGGTGGAACTAGTAATGGAAATAGCGGTAATGCGTTAAGCGGTGATTATGGTAAAGTTACTCCAACAACATTAGCTGCTATTGAAAAAATGCATGAAATATACGGTGGTAGAGTACCGCCGCATGGCACTACCCAAGGTGAACATGATGATCCGGCTCATTATAGGGGCACAGCATTTGATTATGTACTACCTGATGATATGGCTCCTAAGACTAAAGCAGAGGCTGATATATTAGCTGAAACTATTAAACAACAATTGGGCGCTACCCGAGTACTCGAAGAATACTTTGACAAATATGATAAGACAGTTGGTCATGTCATGCACATCAATATGGGTGCAGCAAATGGCGGATTAATATCAGGACCTAAATCAGGATACCCATTCTTGGGTCATGGTACTGAACTTGTTATACCAGGTGCAGATAAACTCAAAGAATTCAAAGGTGGAAGTAAAGAGCCGTTGAGTAGCATATTTGGCGGTGATGACAACAAAGAAATGATAGAACTATTAACCGAATTCAACAGTAAAATGGATAGCTTCATTTATATAATGGAATCTAACAACGGTATACAAGAGAACATTTTGCGCCACATGAAGGTCTAACCGATAAATAGAATATGAGTCATAAAAAGCGTTTTTCCAATTTAACCGGACAGATGAGTCCAATCGGTGGCGGTAATAACAACACTGGTGCATGGAACGGTCCTAACACTGAACCAACCGGTGGTTGGCAAAACAGTGACTTTGGTTACAAGAACTATCAAAGTCGTTTACCTGAAGTTTATACAGGTCACCCTAATCGTATTGAACGTTATAATCAATATGAAATGATGGACGTAGATGCTGAAATTAATGCATGTTTAGACATTATTGCTGAGTTCAGCACACAGAAAAACGAACAAAATAACACGCCTTTTGAGATTGTTTTCAATGAAGATCCTACTCCACATGAAGTAGAACTAATCAAAAAACAACTACAACAATGGTGTAAACTAAACGAATTTGACACTAGAGTGTTCAAAATCTTCCGTAATGCTATCAAATACGGAGATCAAGTATTCTTACGTGATCCAGAAAACTTCAAGTTATACTGGATTGACATGACAAAAATTAGCAAAGTTATTGTTAATGAAACTGAGGGTAAGAAACCAGAACAATATGTTATCAAAGACATTAACCCTAATTTACAGAATCTTGCAGCAGCAGAAAAGACTACAACAGACTTTCAAGCACAACCTCCAACAGCAGGTTATAGTGCTCCATACAGTTACACAGTTCCAAATGAACCATATGGTACAACTGGATCACGTTTTAGTTTAGGTATTAACGAAGCCGCTGTAGATGCAAAACATGTAGTTCATCTAAGTTTAACTGAAGGCTTAGACCGATACTGGCCTTTTGGTCAGAGTGTGTTAGAAAACATCTTTAAAGTTTACAAGCAAAAAGAATTGCTTGAAGATGCTATTCTAATCTATCGTGTGCAACGTGCCCCGGAACGTAGAGTGTTCAAAATTGACGTTGGTAATATGCCAGCACACATGGCAATGGCATTCGTTGACCGTGTTAAAAACGAAATTCACCAAAGACGCATCCCAAGTATCAACGGTGGACAATCAGTGATGGATGCTACTTATAACCCATTAAGTATCAACGAAGACTATTTTTTCCCTGTTACCGCAGATGGTCGTGGTAGTGATGTCACAATGCTTCAAGGTGGACAGAACTTAGGCGAGATTGACGATTTACGTTATTTCAACAATAGACTAGCACGTGGTCTACGTGTTCCAAGTAGTTATTTGCCGCAAGGTCCTGAAGACAATCCTATGCCATTGAGTGATGGACGTGTTGGTACAGCAATGATTCAAGAGTTCCGTTTCAATCAATATTGCGAACGACTACAAAAATACATCAGCCAAAAATTAGATGACGAATTCAAATTGTTTATGCGTTGGAGAGGGTTCAATATTGACAGTTCATTGTTTGATATCAAGTTTAATGCACCGCAAAACTTTGCTGCATATCGTCAAAGTGAACTAGATAACGCACGTGTAGCAGTGTTCCAAACAATGGAAGCATTCCCATATATCAGCAAACGTTTTGCTATGACTCGTTTCTTGGGATTGACTGAGGAAGAGATTGAAGAAAATAGTCGCTTATGGTTTGAAGAACGTGAAGAACCAGAAGATAGTAACACATCAGGTAGTGATTTACGTAGTATTGGTATCAGTCAGGGTGATATGGAAACTGATAGTGAAACTGCCGAAAACATGCCAGATGAAAATGAAATGAATACACAAATGCCACCTGAGATAGGCCCAGGCGTTCAAGGCCCAGAGTCTATGCCAGCTAATGCGGGTATAGGTGGCGGTGGACCTGGTGCTCCTTCAATGTAAGATAAATAATATACTATGAAATTATACGAAATGTTTGATCCAGCAATTGACGGGATGCAGGACTTAGGTTCTGATAACTCTGCACCTAAGTGGAAAGAAACTCGTAAGACCAAATTAACACTTAGACAGATTCGTAAATTACGTAAAATGTTAGATGTTCGCAATTATGAACGTGCTAAAAATCTTATTAAGATACGCAAACAATACGAACCTGTCGCTGAACAACCTTCTCTATAATCCACTAAAGTTAGTGGATTTCCTATATCTTTAACAAAAACGTAAAAAAATACTAGTTATTGAGCAGTTTTTAGTGATACCCACTAAATAATTTTACACAAGCCATTTCTATATCAGGAGAACAATACAATGGATAATAAAAAGTTTGAACAACTTATTGATTTGATTATCAATGAGGACGAAGCCAAAGCATCAGCTTTGTTTCACGATATCGTAGTTGAAAAAAGCCGCGAAATCTATGAATCATTGATGGATGAAGAAGGCATGGCAAGCACTGACCAAGTTGGTGGATTGCTAGATGAAATTTCTGCCGAAGAAGAAGGCATGACTGAAGATGAAGACGAATTTGCTGACATGGGTGATGACGGCGAAGGCGAAGAAGTCGATTTAGATTCTGATGAATTTGGTCATGAAGACGGCGAAGAAGATTTAGAAGACCGTGTCGTTGACTTGGAAGACAAGTTAGACGAATTGATGGCCGAGTTTGAAGAACTAATGGCTAAAGAAGACGGTGAAGAACACGGTGAAGACTTCGGTGACGAAGGCGAAGAACACGGTGATGACATGATGGAATCTTCTGAAGATGATGAAGAAGAAGACATGATGGAAGCATCTGAAGATGATGAAGATGAAGAAGAAACTTTGGAAGAAGCAGTTCAATTGCAAAAAGTTTCTGTTACACACGGTGACAACGGTGCGTACACAAAAAGCCCATCATTGAACAAAAATACAAAAATCTCTAGCAATGGTGCTAAAGTTGTATCATTAGGTGGCGGTGAGTCAACTAAAGGTGGTACACAAGGTGGTTTGTTAAACCCAGCAACTAAAGACTTACCAGGCGCAGGTAAATTCAAAAATGCTCCAGGCAAAGGTAACTTCAGTGAAAAAGGTGAAGCAGCTCCAAAACCAAAGCATGGTGATGACGGTCAAAACACTAAGTCTATCGTAGGTGAATCTCGTAAGACTACTAAGAAAATCATTAGAAAATAAGGATACCTGAGAGAATGGCTTTGTATCTCAAGGAGAACCTAACATTTGATAGAGCCAATATGGTTCTTGAGAGTGAAGGTGAAGGCAGTAAGAAGTCCCTTTATATGAAAGGGATCTTTATTCAGGGCGGGGTACGTAATGCAAACGAGCGTGTGTATCCTGTATCTGAAATTGAAGCTGCTGTTAATACTCTTAATCAGCAAATCTCAGAAGGTTTATCCGTATTGGGTGAAGTAGATCACCCTGATGATTTAAAAATCAATTTGGATCGTGTTTCACATATGATTACATCTATGTGGATGGATGGTGCAAATGGATTCGGCAAACTAAAAATACTTCCTACTCCAATGGGACAACTAGTTAGTACTATGTTAGAAAGTGGAGTTAAGTTAGGTGTTAGTAGCAGAGGAAGCGGAAACGTGGACGATGCATCAGGAAAGGTTAGTGACTTTGAAATAGTCACTGTGGATATTGTCGCACAACCTAGTGCGCCTAATGCTTACCCTAAAGCAATTTATGAAGGTATGATGAATATGCGTCATGGTCATAAATTGTTGGGTATTGCAAAAGAAGCACAAAACGACAGTAAAGTACAGAGATACTTGAAGGATGAGGTAACTCGTCTAATCAATGATCTCAAAATTAAATAAGGGGATACCAGCATGTTAGATGCTATCAAACCATTACTTGAAAGCGGTATCATCAATGAAGAAACTAGTGTTGCGATTAACGAAGCATGGGAATCTAAATTGAACGAAGCTCGTGAACAAGTGCGTTCAGAATTGCGTGAGGAATTCGCACAACGTTATGAACATGACAAAACAATAATGGTAGAAGCCCTAGATAAAATGATGACAGACGGTCTCAATGCTGAAATTGCAGAATTTCAACAAGAGAAACTAGCTATGAACGAAGACCGCGTTAAAGCACAACGTAAGTTACAAGAAAATGTAACCAAAGTAAATGACTTTATGATTACTAAACTAAGTGAAGAAATCAAAGAGTTACGTGCTGAACGTAAACTACAAACAGAAAGCCAACAAAAGCTAGAACAATTTATTGTTCATGCACTATCACGTGAAATCAAAGAATTCTCACAAGATAAGCAAGCTGTTATTGAAGCTAAGGTCAAGTTAGTAGCAGAAGGTCGTCAACAATTGGAAGCATTGAAAGCAAAATTTGTTGCTGAAAGTGCCAAGAGAGTTAACGAATCTGTTGTTAAACATTTGAAGGGTGAATTAAGCCAATTGAAAGAAGATATTATGACTGCCCGTGAAAACGATTTTGGTCGTAGAATCTTTGAATCTTTCGCTAGTGAATTCAGTGCTACTCACTTAAATGAGAAAGCGGAAACACGTAAGTTGTTTACACAACTTAAAGAGAAAGATGCTCAATTAGCAGAATCTATCAAAACAATCAGCAACGCTAAGAAGTTGATTGAAAGCAAAGAACGTGAAGTTCGTATTATCAAAGAATCTAATGTCCGTCAAAAGACAATGGAAGAATTGCTATCTACTCTAAATGAAGAAAAAGCAAGTGTAATGCGTAACTTACTAGAAAGCGTCCAAACACCTCGTCTACAGGCCGCTTTCGATAAATATCTACCAAGTGTATTGAATACTATTACAGAGAAGAAAGAAGTTAAAAAACCTGTCTTATCTGAAAGTAAAGCAATCACTGGTGATAAAACTGTTAAACAGGTTGAAGTCGAAGAACGTGGAAACGTTATTGACCTTAAGCGTTTGGCAGGGCTTAAATAAAGACATAAATTAGGAGAATATATAAATGTCACAAGTTCTATTAGAAAGCCGTTGGGACGAGACCAAAGAAGCCCTACTCGAAGGTCTTAAAGGTACTCGTAAATCAACAATGGGTGTTATCTTGGAAAACACTCGCAAATCGTTATTGGCTGAATCTTCAGCTGGTACAACAACAGCTGGTAACATCGCTACATTAAACCGTGTTATTTTGCCAGTTATCCGTCGTGTCATGCCAACAGTTATCGCTAACGAGTTGGTTGGTGTTCAACCAATGACAGGACCAGTTGGTCAAATTCATACACTACGTGTACGTTACGCTCAATCATTGAATGATACAAGTGCAGCAGGAACTAGCGTTAACGCTGGTGACGAAGCATTGAGTCCATTCAAGATTGCTCAGGCATACTCAAGCCAACCTAACGCATCAGGTTCTTCTGGAATCTATACTGCTAATAATACAGCAGCGTTAGAAGGCAACGGTGGTAAACAAATCAGCGTACAAATCTTGCGTCAAGCTGTTGAAGCTAAGTCACGTAAGTTGCAAGCACGTTGGACATTCGAAGCTGCTCAAGACGCACAAAGCCAACATGGTATTGACGTTGAAGCAGAAATCATGGCCGCTTTAGCACAAGAAATTACTGCTGAAATCGACCAAGAAATTCTATTGTCATTGTCAACATTGGCTACACAAGAAGAAACATACAACCAAGCTACTGTATCTGGTACAGCTACATTCGTTGGTGATGAACACGCTGCTTTGGCTGTTCTAATCAACCGTGTTGCTAACAAGATCGCTCAACGCACACGCCGTGGTGCTGGTAACTGGGCTGTTGTATCTCCACAAGCATTGACAGTATTGCAATCTGCAACTACTTCTGCTTTCGCTCGTACAACAGAAGGTACATTCGAAGCTCCAACAAATACAAAATTCGTTGGTACATTGAATGGTGCTATGCGTGTATTCGTTAACACATATGCTAACGATGGCACACCAGTTCTAGTTGGTTACAAAGGTTCATCTGAAACAGATGCAGCAGCATTCTATTGCCCATACATTCCATTGATGAGCAGTGGTGTTGTTCTAGACCCAACAACATTCGAACCAGTCGTATCATTTATGACACGTTATGGTTACATCGAATTGACAAACACTGCATCTAGCTTCGGCAATGCAGCGGATTACTTGGGTGAAATCGCAATGAACAATATCAGCTTCCAATAATTGGACTGATAAAACTTTTTACCCTCGGGATGGGAAGTTTACAATCAAGCACACTTCGGTGTGCTTTTTTGTTGGTGTTACAGGTATGTATTGTCATTTAATGATAAATAAGATATAAGATAATATTTGGGACCATAATGGCAAACATAGATCCATTCAATTCAGTAGGCGGTTATACAGTAGGAATTCCACCAGTACCATTCATTGATACAAATGGTAACTTGACAGTACCACGTGCAAACATAGGTAATGTGCAAGTATCAGGTGACTCTTTGTTTGTTGGTAATGTACAAGCAAACTTGTTTATTGGTAGCTTCAGCGGTAATATTGTAGGTAACGTTGTCGTTCCTGGTCAGAACACACAAGTATTATATAATGACAATGGAAACGCCGGAGCAAGCTCAGGATTCACATTTGATAGTACAGCACAATTAGTTACTGTTCACGGCGATTTAGTTGCAAACACTATCACTTTGGGTTCAGGTGACAATGAATTTAGCACACAGTCTGTATTATTTGCAACTACTGCAAGTTCAGCATCAGCACAAATATTGTATTCAATACCAGTGACAAGTATTTGTAGTATTGACTTTACAATCATCGCAACTGATGCAACTGCACAAGCAAGACAGACTAGTAAATTGTTTGCAGCAGTATATGGCACAGATGTTGGATTCTACGAGTATGGTACAATTGACGTACCACAAAGTAGTTCAGGCGTAGGAGATTTTAGTGTAGCATATGATGGTACAAGTTCAGTGAATCTGTTAGTTACTCCAGCTACATCAAACTTGATTAATTATAAAATAATGATAACAAGTTATAAAGAATAAGGAAAAGAAAAATGGCAATTAGACTCTTTAACTCAGTTGGTGGTTACTCAGTAGGCGAAACCCCGATTACCGTAATTTATGCTAACGCTGATATTACAACAGGTAACGTAACGGCATCAGCTAACGTATCCGCTGGCAATTTGTTAACTAATAACTTGTTATACGCTAACGGTGTACCTTGGAACTTTTTGCAAGCAGGTGGTTCAAATACACAAATTCAGTTTAACAATAACCAATCATTGGGCGGTAGTTCTAACTTTACATTCAATACTGCATCAAATACATTAACAGTATTGGGTACAGCTAACGTTACAACATTGATTACAACAGGTAATGCAAACGTAAATGGTAACTTAGGTGTGACTGGTAACGTAACTGCTCCTTACTTTTATGGTAACGTAGTTGGTAACATCAGCGGTAACATTGTTATTCCCGGTAACAACACAGACGTTATTTTCAATGACCAAGGTTCAGCAAACTCAAGTGACAACTTTACTTTTAATAAGGCAACAAACACATTAACTGTTAATGGTAATATTGTTGCAGGTAACATCAGTGGTGCAAACTTAATTTCTGCTAACTATCATGCAGGTACACTAACTACTGCTGCACAGCCAAACATCACTAGCGTTGGTACACTAACATCATTGAATGTAAGTGGTACAGCAAACGTTGGTAACTTAACAACCCCTGGTAACTTAACTGTTACTGGTGTTGTAATTTCAAACTTAGTTCCAGCAGTTGACGCAACATATAATTTGGGTAATAGCACATTACACTGGAACAACGCTTATGTATCCGGTAACATTTTCTTAGGTACTAGTACAGCATATTTACGTGCAACTGGTGCAACTATCTATATGGATAGTGTTTACACTACAAACAACGGTAGCTTTGGTACATTAACATCACGCGGTGATGCAACAATGTCAGCTAACTTGGTTGTTAATGGTAACTTGACAGTTAACGGTACTACAACATATGTTGATTCAACTGTTACTGCGATTGCAGACCCAATTATTGATTTGGGCGGTTCAAACGTTACTCCTGGTGCAAACGTATCAGGTGCTGATGGATATGATCGTGGTCTATTCTTACATAACTGGGACAGTTTAAATCACGTTCCATTGAATCAGTTTATTGGTTGGAAAACTGCTAACAGTGAATTTCAAGTATTGAACAGTGTAGTTGATAGCGCAAACGTTGTTACTGGTTCATTAGCTAACATACGTGCAAACGTATTGTTTGGTAACTTAACTGGTACTATCCTAACAGCAAGTCAAACAGGTATTACTACATTAGGTACACTAACCAACTTGACAATTGCGGGTAATTTACAAGTTAACACAAACGCTAACATCAACTCATTGAAGGCAGGTGGATTGCAATATCCAAGTGGTGATGGTTCTTCTGGACAGATGTTAGCTACATATGGTAATGGTACCTTGTACTTTACCACAGTCAGTACATCAAGTATCACAAATGGTACAAGTAATGTAACAGTATTGAACAATGGTAACGTATTAGTAAGTTCAAGTGGTACTGCAAATGTATTGACAGTTACAAGTACTGGTGCAAACATCGCAGGTACATTGAATGCAACCGGTAACGTAATTTTACAAAACCCAATCTCAGGTGGAGGTACAACACTTGTCGATACATTAAACGTAACTGCATTCTATGCAGGTAATAGTGCTGCAAGTGCAACATCAACTGCTATTCGTTCTTCTACTACTGTAACAAACAGTACAGCATCAAGCCAAATTCTTGCAAAAGTAAGTACAACTGGTGTTCGTGCTGTTGAATATTTTGTTAAAGGCGAGGATACTACAGGGGGTAAATACAGTGTAGCCACAGTTTCCGCAGTTCATAATGGAGTTTCAGTAGATTACACAGTGTATGGTGCAATAGCTTACAATAATCAGGCAACTGGTTCTGGTTTATCTGTATCATTATCAGGGGGTATATTATACCTAACGATCACACCTGCAAGTAGTAACCCAACAACTTGGACAACACAATATAGAACAATTTAAACTAGGGCCACATAACGAGATTTTATATGGCACTACAGAAGTTTAACTCACATCAAGGTTTCTCGGTTGGAGACGAGGGTGTAATAACCTATGACGTTATTGATAGTAACGCCAACGTTAGTGCCAACAACCTTACTGTATCAAACATTAGTAATTTGGGTCCTGCTGGTAATGTTGTTATTACTGGCGGTAGTGCAGGATACTACTTAAAGACTGACGGATCTGGTAACTTATCATGGGTAGCACCTCCTAGCGGTGGTGGCATTGCTGGATCAAACACACAAATTCAATTTAACGATAGTGGAAGTTTTGGTGCTAGTTCTAGTCTAACTTTCAACAAAGGTACAAACACATTATCAACAGGTAATGCAAACATCACTGGTAACATCATTAGTGGTAATGCAAATTTAGGTAACCTAGCATCTAGTAATTATTTCAAGGGTGATGGTAGTTTACTAACAAATATTACTGGTAATAATGTTACTGGACAAGTAGCTAACGCATTATTAGCTGGAACTGTTTACACAAACGCACAACCTAACATCACTAGCGTTGGCACATTAACTAGCGCAAACATCACCGGTAACTTAACATCAGGTAATGCCAACTTAGGTAACGCTGTAACTGCTAACTACTTCATTGGTAATATCTCTACAGGTAATATCTCAGGTAATCTACAGATTACAACAGGTAGTACAACATATGTTCCATTTTTAAACTCAAGTAAGACACTAACTACAAACAGTTTCTTTACATTTGATCCTACTGGTAACAGCAATCAAGGATTGTTGTCTGTAAATCCATTAGGTGGTGGATTGATTCAAGCAACTGGTATATACGCTACTGGTTTTGCAAACATTAACGGTAATTTATTAGTCACAAACGGTAATGCAAATATCAGTGGTAACTTAGTTACAGGTAACGCAACATTAGGTAATCTAACAACAAGTAATTATTTTTCAGGTAACGGATATCTGTTATCAGGCATCACCGGAACTAATGTAACTGGTCAAGTAAGCAATGCATTAATTGCAGGTACAGTCTATACCAATGCACAACCCAACATCACTAGTGTTGGTACATTAACTAGTGCTAATGTTACAGGTAATCTAACATCAGGTAATGCTAACTTAGGTAATTTAGCAACCGCAAATTTCTTTAGCGGTAATGGTAGCCTATTGTCTAGCTTAACTGGTGCCAATGTAACTGGTACTGTAGCAAACGCAAATTATTCAACTTTTGCCGGTACTGTACTAACTAACGCCCAACCCAACATCACTAGTGTCGGTACATTAACAAGTTTAACAGTTAGTGGAAATGTCACAAGCGGTAATGCTAACTTAGGTAATCTTGCAGTTAGTAACTTCTTTAGTGGTAACGGATCATTATTAACTAGTTTAACTGGTGCTAACGTAACCGGAATAGTAGCAAACGCAAACTATTCAACTTTTGCCGGTACTGTACTAACTAACTCTCAACCAAATATTACTAGTGTTGGTACATTGAATGCACTGTCAGTCACTGGGTTAATCAACGCACTAAACACTGGTATCAAAGTTGCTAACATACAAGATAGTTCAGGTACTATTACTATTCTTACCAAATACAATAGCCAAGCCGGTGATGTAGGTATCTATGGAAACTTAACAGTTGGTACAAGTGGTACGGGTAACGTAACTGCCAGTTATTTCTATGGTAATGGTTATAATCTAACCGGTATCAATGGTACAAATATTATTGGTGCAACACCTACTGCAAACTACTCAACATATGCAGGTACTGTATTAACAAATGCTCAACCTAACATCACTAGCTTAGGTAACTTGACTAGTGCAAATATTGTAGGTAATTTAACATCAGGTAATGCTAACTTAGGTAATCTAGTAACAGCTAATTACTACACAGGAAACGGATATCTATTATCAGGTATCACAGGTGCAAACGTAACCGGTACCGTAGCAAATGCAAATTATGCGACATATGCAGGTACTGTATTAACAAATGCTCAACCTAATATTACAAGTGTTGGAACATTAACTGGATTGACAGTTAACGGAGACACAGTTTTAACAGGTAATCTAACTGTTACTGGTAACTTTGAATATGTTAACAGTAACATCACACGACTACAAGATCCTATATTAGAAATGGGCGGGGGCGTAAACGCAGCCGCATTGACTACAAATGATAACATGGATCGTGGTTTGCAGTTGCACTATTATACAACTACAACAGTCGATGCTTTCATGGGCTGGAAGAACAGTGCCAGTGAATTTGTATTCGCAAGTAATGCTAATATTGTAAACAACGTTGCAACAATCAATTCATATGGTAACATTCATGCAGGTAATGCTAACTTAGGTAATTTAGTAACTGCAAACTATCATTCAGGCAACGGGTATCTATTAGCTGGTATAACTGGTGCCAATGTAACTGGTACTGTAGCAAACGCAAATTATTCAACTTTTGCCGGTACTGTACTAACAAACGCACAACCAAATATTACAAGTGTAGGTAACTTAACTACTGCTAACGTCACCGGTAACTTAACATCAGGAAATGCTAACTTAGGTAACTTAGCAACTGCAAATTATTTCAGCGGTAATGGATACTTGATATCAAGCATTACCGCTGCAAATATTAACGGTCAAGTTGCTAATGCATTATTGGCTGGTACGGTCTACACAAACTCACAACCAAACATCACTAGTTTAGGTAACTTGATTAGTGCAAATATTATAGGCAACCTAACTTCAGGTAATGCTAACTTAGGTAATCTTGCCGTTGCTAACTACTTCAGTGGTAATGGTAGTCTATTAACTAGTATCACTGGTGGTAACGTTACTGGACAAGTATCTAACGCATTACTAGCTGGAACTGTATACACAAACGCACAACCAAATATTACAAGTTTGGGTAATTTGACTAGTGCAAATATTATAGGTAATATCACAAGCGGTAATGCAAACTTAGGTAATCTTGCTGTTGCTAACTTCTTTAGTGGTAACGGATATCTGATTAGTTCAATTACTGCTGCAAATATCAGTGGTCAAGTTGCTAATGCATTACTAGCAGGTACTGTATACACAAATGCTCAACCAAACATCACTAGTTTAGGAACATTGACTAACTTAATAGTTAGCAACGGTACTGCCTATTCAAACGTGTACGGTAATGGAACTATCATTACTAGTGGTAACGTAACTGCTCCATATTTCATTGGTAACATTGTTGGTAACATTGTTGGTAACTTGACTATTTCTGCTGGTGCAAACACACAAGTAGTGTTCAATGATAATGGTAATGCCAATGCAAGTGCTAACTTTACTTGGAACAAAGGTACAAATACACTAGCAGTATTGGGCAACATTACACGTGACAGTAAAAATGTATTAACATTTGCTAGTGCAACAACTGCCCCATCTAACCCAAGAATGGGTGATGAATGGTATAATCAATCTAATGATACAATTTACAAATATGTTTATGATGGTACTAGTTACTATTGGGTTGATACTACAAGTGGTTATATCAGTGCTAACACTTCTGCGTTAGGCAACACCTTAGTTCAGCGTGACGCAAACGGTAACGTAACCGCGAACTACTTCATTGGTAACGGAAGCCAATTAACTGGTGTAGGTTCTGCAGGAACATTAAGTAACGGAACAAGTAACGTTAACGCAGGTACATTAAATGGTAACATCACTGTTAGCATCGGCGGAACAGTAAACACAGTAGTCTTCACTACTACCGGTGTTACTGTTGCCGGTAATGTCACAGCAGGCAATTTGATTGGACCACATGCTAACGGTAACAGTAACGTTAATATTCCGGCAGCTAACGGTAACATAACTTTGAGCGTAGGTGGTACTGCAAACGTTGCAGTTGTCACTACTACAGGGGTAAACATCTCAGGTACATTGAACGTAACTGGGGTGAGTAACCTAGGTCCTAACGGAAACGTTGTAATTACAGGTGGTAGTTCAGGTCAATATCTGCAAACAAACGGTTCAGGCGGACTAAGTTGGGCTACAATTAGTACAACTAGTATCAGTAATGGTACAAGTAACGTAAGTGTTCCTGCATCAGGTGGTAACGTCAACACCAGTGTAGGTGGAACTGCAAACGTATTTGTTGTGACAACAACTGGTGTCAACGTTGCTGGTACAATCAACAGTACAGCTAACGTAATTGGTGGCAACTTAACAACTGCAGGTGTTGTAGTTTCTTCAATCGCTACAGGTACAGCCCCATTAACTGTATCAAGTACAACTCGTGTTTCTAATTTAAACGTATCATATGCTAACGTAAGCGATTATGGAAACATTGTTGCACAGACTACAGGAACATTCTATCCAGTTATGGTTAGTGGAAGCACTAGCGGTAACTATCAAATTGCAAGTAACGCTAACTTATCATTTAACGTAGCAACTAGCAACTTTACGGTTGGTGGTAACGTTATCACTGGCTCAGGCAGTGGTGGTAATATTACTGGTGCAAACGTAATCTCAGCTAACTCATTTATTGGTGCGTTTGCAAATGGTAACAGTAACGTCAGCTTGCCTGTCGCTAACGGAAACGTAACAATCAGTGCTGTTGGTAATGCAAACGTAGTTGTAGTTACTGGTACAGGTGTTAACATAGCCGGAACATTAAACGTTACAGGTGTAAGTAATTTAGGTCCTAACGGAAACGTTGTAATTACAGGTGGCGTCACAGGACAATATCTACAAACTAACGGCTCAGGTGGTTTATCTTGGTCTACAATTGCATCAGTTGCAATAAGTAACGGTACAAGTAACGTCACTGCTGGTACATTGAACGGTAACATAACAGTGAGCGTCAGTGGTACTGCTAATACTGTTGTTTTTACAAATACAGGTGTAAACGTTGCAGGTTATGTGAATGCTACTGCAAACGTAACCGGTAGTAACTTAACAACTGCTGGTATTGTTGTATCTAGTATTGCTACGGGTACTGCACCATTGACGGTATCAAGTACAACTCGTGTTTCTAACTTGAACGTTTCATATGCAAACGTAAGTGATTATGGCGTTGTTACTGCACAAACAACCGGAACATTCTATCCAGTATTTGTGAATGGTAGCACAACAGGTAACTATGCTCATGCAAGTAATACAAACATAAACGTAAGTATTGCTACTGGTGCATTTAATTCAACCCTATTGGGTGGTACATTAACAACTGCTGCCCAACCAAACGTAACAAGTGTTGGCTCATTAACTAGCTTATCAATGGCTGCAAATAGTAATATAACATTGAGTGGCAGTTTATCACAAATTTTTGGTGCAAACTTGTTGAGTGGTGCCTATGTAGCAGGCACATTGACTACATCAAGTCAACCAAATATTACTAGCGTAGGTTCATTATCTAGCTTATCAATGGCTGCAAATAGTAATATAACGTTGAGTGGATCATTGAGTCAAATTTCTGGTGCAAACTTAGTTTCTGCTACATATCATGCTGGTACATTAACTACAGCAGCACAACCTAATATTACAAGTTTGGGCACATTGACAGCACTAAACGTTAATGGAGTAAGCAACGTAGGTCCAGTTGGAAACTTGATTATTACAGGTGGAACTAGTGGTTATGTATTGACTACAAACGGATCAGGTACATTGTCTTGGACTAACCCTGTAACAGATGTAGTTGCAGGATCAAATACACAAGTTCAATATAACAATGCTGGAAACTTTGGTGCAAGCGCAAACTTCACATTTAATAACACAAGTAACACATTAACTGTTGATAACTTAGTTACAAACGCTAATGCTAATATCGGTGGAAATGGTATCATTTCCGGTGGATATTTGACATTGAGTGGCGGTATTATTGCAGTTTCTGGAACTAGTGCAGGTATCTTTACTAGCACAACGACTCAAGTTAACATGGCTTTGGCCGGTAATGTCACAATGGGTTCTACTACTGGAAATGTACTAGCCCGTGGTAACTTTACAGCCAACACAATTACATCAAATACAACCGTTTCAGCCAACACAATTACATCAAATAACATGGCTGCGAACAGTTTTTACACTAATCGTACACAGATATCGGCTGCTCTCACTACTACTACAGTTATTGACACCTTCCCACTATCTTTGTACAGAACAGCTAAATACACTATAAGAGTGAACAGTGATGCGGGCTATCAGTCAATTGAAGCACTATTGGTGCATAATTCAACAGACTCATTTATCACGGTTTACGGAAGTATTTCAACGTCAGGAAGCGATATTGTATTGCTTTCTAGCGATGTTAGTTTGGGGAATGTGGAATTACTAGCAATTTCTAGTAGCACCGGTACAACAATCAATTTGATAGGAACTTATATAGCAGACACATAATGCTAAAGGAATAAAAACATGACAACAAAATATTTTAACGTTAAAGTTGGTATAACAACTGGTAATATCACACTAGATGCTGCATCCGGTAATATTACTGCTAGTAACGCTGCACTTGGTAACATTGCAACTGCTAATTACTTTAGCGGCAACGGTAGTTTACTAACTGCAATCGCTGGATCAAGTGTTACTGGACAAGTTGGTAATGCACTGATTGCTGGAACAGTCTACTCAAATGCACAACCTAATATTACAAGCGTTGGTACACTAACAAGTTTAACTGTTACTGGTAACGTATCTGGTGGAAACTTAACGACAGGTGGTATAGTTAGTGCGACGGGTAACGTATCTGGTGGAAACTTAACGACACTTGGTGCGATTACTGCTATTGGTAATATTTCTGGTGGAAACTTATCAGGTACATTGATTTCTGGTACATTGAGTACTGCTGCACAACCAAATATTACAAGTACAGGTACACTTACATCACTAACAGTAACTGGTAACGTAAGTGCAGGAAATGTAAGTGGTACTTATCTAACTGGTACATTAACTACAGCAAGTCAACCAAATGTAACAAGTTTGGGAACACTAACTAACTTGATTGTTAGCAACGGTTCTGCATACTCTAATATTTATGGTAACGGTTCTATCAATACTAGTGGTAATATTTCTGCCCCATACTTCATTGGTAACTTCCAAGGTAACATCAGCGGTAACATCGTTGTACCTGGCTCAAATACTAACGTATTGTTTAACAATAATGGTAATGCTGGTGCAAGTTCAAACTTCTCTTATAATTACGGAACAAACATTTTAACATTGACTGGTAACTTAGTTACCGGTAATGCAAACTTAGGTAATTTAGCATATGCTAATTATCATCAAGGTGATGGTAGTTTATTAACAAATATCACAGGTGGCAATGTAACTGGTCAAGTAGGCAACGCATTGGTTGCGGGTACAGTTTATGGTGCAACACAATCTGCAATTACTAGTGTTGGTACACTAACTAGCTTGACGGTAAGCGGAAACATCACCGGTGGTAACATTGATACTGCTGGTGTACTAAACGTACATAATACATTGAATGCAACTGGCACAGGTACTGGTGCATTGATTGTAACAGGTGGTGCAAGTGTTACTAAAGATTTGTATGTTGGCGGTAACATTTACGTACCAAACTTAATCTCTACAAACTCAACAACTCTTGAAGTTCTTGATCCGTTGTTATATTTGTCATCTAACTCAACATATCCATACAGTTATGACATTGGTTTCTATAGTCACTTTACAGGTGGTACTGGTAATATCTATCAACACACTGGTTTGGTTCGTGACCATGCTGACGGTGCATGGTACTTGTTCAGTAATGCAGCAGAACCAAGTGGCGGTACAGTTGATTTAGGTAACGCAAACGTAGTATTTGATACATTGAAATTGGGTAACATTGTTGCTACTGGATTTGCAAACGCAGCAAGTGCAAACATTACAGGTAATATTGTTGCAGGTAATATTAATGGTGGTAACTTAGTTACAGCTAATTATATTAGTGGTAACGGTAGCTTATTGACAGCTATTGCTGGTTCAAGTGTTACGGGTCAAGTAGGTAATGCAGTAATTGCAGGTACAGTCTATACAGCAGCACAACCTAACATTACAAGTGTAAGCACATCATTCACTGGTTTGACATTTGCTTCAAACGGCAACATCACAATGAGTGGTACATTGAGTCAGTTGAGTGGAGCTAACTTAGTTTCTGCAACATATGTAGCAGGAACATTGACTACAGCAGCACAACCTAACGTTACTAGCGTAGGCACACTAACTAGCTTAAGCGTTACTGGTAATGTGACTACTGGTAACGTAAGTGGTACTTATTTAACTGGTACACTAACTACAGCAAGTCAACCAAATGTAACTAGCTTAGGTACATTGACTGGTTTGAACGTCAATGGTGTAAGTAACGTAGGTCCAGTTGGTAATTTGATTATTACAGGTGGTAGCTCAGGATACTTATTACAAACTAACGGTTCCGGTGTACTAACTTGGGTAGCACCTCCTTCAACTTCTTCATTAGTTAACGGTACAAGTAATGTCAATATTCCATCAAGTGGTGGAAATGTTAATACAAGTGTTGGCGGAACTGCTAACGTATTGGTTGTTACAAGTACTGGTGCTAACGTAACTGGTACAGTTAATGTAAGTGGCAATGTAATTGCACAAAGTAAATTACTAGTTGGAACAACTTCAACTTCATTGACTAATCCAGTCGCAGTATTTACTGGCTCTGGTGCAACTTATTCACAATTGTCAATGCAAAATCCAACCGGTACCGGTTCTGCTGATATTTCAGCATATGGTAATAACGGTGACGATACACAGAGTTGGGCAGACATGGGCTTTACTGGAAACAGTTTCAGTGATGCTAACTATACAGTAACAGCAGCAGGTGATGGTTACTTTTTTGTACAAGGTAATACAAGTTTTGGTGGTAACATGGTTATCGCTACTGGTAACACCGGTACTACAAAAGATATTATCTTTGCTACAGGTGGATTCCAAACAGCTAACATCAAAGCAAGATTATATAATGCAAACGGTGCATTCAGTGTAACAGGCAACATTAATGCAGGTAATGTATCAGGTGGCAACTTAGTTTCTGCTAACTACGTTTCAGGTAACGGTTCATTACTAACATCAATTACAGGAGCTAACGTTACTGGTACAGTAAGTGCAGCAACAACAGCAGGAACTGTAACAACAAATGCACAACCTAATATTAATAGTGTTGGTACACTAACAAGCGTAGCGGTTACAGGCAATGCAACAGTTGGTAACGTTAAGGTTAACGGTGGTATATTAAGTAATAGAAGTAACGTATCAATTCCTGGTACAAGTACTGATACAATTATTGATCAATTCCCTACAAGCAGTTTTAGAAGTGCTAAATATTACATCACTGGTAAAGGTACAGACGGATATCAATCTGCTGAAATTTTGCTAGTACAAGACGGCACGAACAGTTACATTACAATTTATGGAAGTATCTGTTCAAATGCTACTGCGGATCTATTGAACTTCTCAAGTAACGTTGATGGAGTTAGTGGAAACGTAAGAGTATATGCAAACTCTGCAAGTGCAAGTACAACGGTTAATTTAATACCAATCTACTTGAACGACTAAAAATATAGGGCTGAAAAGCCCTATAAATACAATTTGATTATACAGGGAATATGGAACTGTGACAACGGGTTTTACGAAGAATTTCGTAGTTAAGAATGGCTTAACTACCGGAAATATCATTTTGGATGCTGGTAGCAGCAATATTACAGCAAACACCGTTGTCGCAAACCTGTCTGTCCCTGCATCGGCAAATCTAGGTGCTGTTGGAAATATCATCATCACCGGTGGCTCTAGTGGTCAATATCTACAAACAAATGGTGCAGGTGGATTAACTTGGGCATCAGCTGGATCATCCGGTGCTATTGTTAACTCTGCTTTCATATTCAACGAATTCACTGCAAACGGTGTACAAAATGCATTTACATTGAGTTCAACCCCTGATAGTATTAACCAGATTCTAGTTAACTATAACGGTGTATTACAAAATCAATCAGCATATACACTAAGCGGAAACATAGTTACATTCACAGAAACACCTGTTAATACTGCAAAAATTGATGTTATGGTTGTCACAGGTACTGCACCTGCAAATAGCCTATATATCCCACAAGGTTCTTCGGGATCAATACAATTTACAAATAGCAGTGGTGCCCTTGCTGCTAGTGCTAACTTAACTTTTGCCACATCATCTAACACATTATCAACTGGAAACTTAGTACTATCCGGTACAGCAAACGTACATGATGTTAACATAACTGGTAACATGGTACCAACTGTTGCGAATACTTATAATTTGGGTAGTCCTACTAACTATTATAAGAGTATCTACGTTGGTCCCGGATCGTTATATGTTGATGGACAAAAAGTTTTACAGTCAAATTCAGGAACAATCGTTGTTTCTGCTGATGTAAACCAAGATTTAGATATTTCAACTTCAGGATCAGGTGGCATTCGTTTGAATCCAACTGGTTCTGGCATTATTTCATTGCAGGGTACAATTCAAATCCAAGGTGGTAATCATGTTACAAGTAGTGACGGTAACCCTATTGTGTTTACTAATGCAATTGACGTAGATAATATAGGTGCAACTACTACAAACGGTGATTTAACATTAGCAGGTAATGGGTCAGGTAATGTTCACATAAACTCTAATTCAGTTGTAACTGGTACATTGTCTATCACAGGTACCGGTAACTTAGTAGTTGGGAATACAATTACTGCGGCTTATTACATAGGTAACGGAAGTCAATTAACTGGAATTGTAGCATCAACTGCTACAACCGCTAATACAGTTACGGGTAACTCACAATCAAATATTACAAGTGTCGGCACACTAACAAGTTTAACAGTTAGTGGTTTAACAACTGCTACTGGTAATATAAGAACAGCAGCAATACAAGATACATCAGGTACAACTACACTATTAACCAAATACAATAACAATTCAGGTGATATCGGTGTTTATGGAAATATTGTAGCGGGAACTAGCGGTACAGGTAATGTAACTGCATCATATCATATTGGTAATGGTAGTTTACTATCAAGTATCACAGGTAGTAACGTAACTGGTCAAGTAGGTAATGCACTAGTTGCAGGAACAGTATACACGGCAGCACAACCAAGTATTACAAGTCTAGGTAACTTAACTATTGCTAACGTAACAGGAAACTTAACTACAACTGGTTGGTTAAGTATGCAGCAAGCAACCGAAACATTGAACACCAAAACCGGTGCTACTGGAACAGTTAACCATGATATTTCTACTGGCGCAGTGTTTATTCACACAGGGATTTCTGCGAACTTTACAACAAACTTGCAAAACGTGCCAACTACTAATAGTCAGGTTATCAGTGTTACATTATTCTTAAATCAAGGATCAACACCGTATTATGCGAATGCTGTTCAAATTAACGGTGGCGCAGCAACATTGTTGTGGCCTAGTGCAACTGCACCAACACCCACTGCAAACAGATACGAGACAGAGACATTTACATTAGTGAGAACGTCGGGCGGCGCATGGCAAGTGTATGGATCATATAACTCATTTGGATAAAATACTAGTATAGGAACAAATAAATACATTATGTCATTATTAAAAGTACCCGGTTTTGCGTTAGACAGTACAAGCAATTTTACGTTTGCTAATGCTACCGTCACGAGTAATCTGGTATCAGGTAACGCTAATCTAGGTAATGTTGTTATTGCAAACTACTTTGTTGGTAACGGGTCACTATTGACTGGCTTACCTGCAAGCTACTCAAACACCAACGTAGCAGCATATTTACCAACATATACCGGTAATCTAACAAGTGGTAATGCTAACTTAGGTAATTTAGTTGTTGCTAACTACCATAGTGGTAATGGATATTTGTTATCTGGAATCACTGGTGCTAATGTAACTGGACAAGTAGGTAATGCATTAATAGCCGGTACTGTATATACTAATGCACAACCCAACATCACAAGTGTTGGTACATTAACGAGTTTAAGTGTAACTGGAAACGTATCTGCAAGTTACTTTATTGGTAACGGTAGTCAACTAACAGGTTTACCAGCAAGCTATTCAAATACAAACGTAGCAGCATATTTACCAACATATGCAGGTGCATTGAGTGCAACAGACACAACAATTACTGGTAACTTGACAGTTTCTGGTAACTTTGAATATGTAAATTCAACCATACTACGAATTGAAGATCCAGTTATTGAACAAGGTGGCGGACCAAACGCTACTGCATTGTCAAGTAACGATGGAATGGATCGTGGTCAATTATTACATTACTATACAACAACACCTGTTGATGCATTCATGGGTTGGAAAAATAGTGCTGGTGAATTTGTATTTGCTAGTAATGCATCATTGGCAAACAATGTTGCAACAATCAACACATATGGTAATATTCACACCGGTAATGCTAACTTAGGTAACTTAGTAACCGCAAATTACTACACAGGTAATGGTTATCTATTGTCAGGCATTACTGGTGCTAATGTAACAGGTACTGTAGCAACTGCAAATAATGCAAGCTATCTAGGTGGTACAGCAGCGGCAAGTTATTTATTAACAACAGGTACAGGTAGTTCACTTACAGCACCCAATGGTGCTAATGTAACCGGAACTGTTTCATATGCAAACAACGCAAACTACTTAGGCGGTACTGCTGCTTCAGGATACTTATTGATTACTGGTACAGGAAGTTCACTAACTGCACCAAACGGAGCGAATGTCACGGGTACAGTAGCAAATGCAAATTATGCATTATATGCGGGTACAGTAACGACTAATGCACAGCCTAATATTACAAGTTTGGGTAATCTAACCAGTGCTAATATTACAGGTAACTTAACTGTAGGTAACATCAGTGGTGCAAATGCAATTAGTGCAAACTATTTTGTAGGTAATGGTAGTTTATTGACTGGATTACCAGCAAGCTATTCAAATACAAACGTTGCAGCTTATCTACCAACATATACAGGTAACTTCAGTGCAGGTAATATATCAGTAACTACAACTGCAAACGTAAGTAACTTAGTTGTCACAAGTAATGCTAACTTAGGCGCTGTTGGTAATGTTCATATTTCAGGCGGTAGTTCTGGTTATGTATTGAGCACAGACGGTTCTGGATCATTAAGTTGGGTAGCACAAAGCGGTAGCGGCGGCGGAAGTGTAACTCCAAGTCAATATATTACAAAATATGATTTGGGAACTAATCAGTCACTAACTAATAACACAGATAACACGGTTCACTTTGACACTTCGGTGTATGATCCGCAAAGTTGGTTCAACACAGGTACATATCAGTTTAAGCCTACTATTGCAGGCTACTATAAAATAACATTTGGTGCTTGGTTCACTACTGGTTCTAATGGTACTGGCCAACAATTCAACGTCCAGATTCGTAAAAACGGGTCAGGTCTTACTATTGTACAACAACCTGAACTTGGAAACGTAGGTCAGGGTTTAATCGCAACTGACACTATCTACTTGAATGGTGGAAGTGATTACTTGACATTCACCGCATATGCTAGTACAGGAACAATTTCATTAACTTCAGGCAATGGTACTTATTTTGAAGCATTCTTAATTGGTTCTGCAAGTGCAACATCGAATATTGGTAACGGCAACAGCAACATAAACGTTGCAAGTGCAAACGCCAACGTTACTGTCAGTGTCAATAATACTTCAAACATAGCAGTATTTGCAAATACTGGTGTTACTATAAATGGTAACATAACAACATCTGCAAATAGTAATATTAATGTAGGTGGTGAGTTAGTAGTCAACAACTATAATCAACATGGTGGCGCAGGATATGCTGGTATCATCACAATGACAAACAGTGGTGGTGGTTCTAATCCTAACAAGTTTTTACGTTTAAATAGTACTGGATCAATAGAAATAATAAACAGTGGTTATTCAGCAACTATATTCACTTTGACTGACAGTGGTAATCTAACTGTACCCGGAAACGTTAGCGCATCAAATTATATAGGTAACGGTAGTGCTTTATCTAGTTTAACTGGTGCAAACGTAACTGGACAAGTATCTAATAGTCTAGTAGCCGGTACAGTATATACTAATGCTCAACCAAATATTACAAGTGTTGGTACATTAACTAGTTTAACCGTAACTGGAAACATCTCTAGCGGTAACGCTAATTTAGGCAATCTAGTAACTAGTAACTACTTTACTGGTAATGGCAGTTTATTAACAAGTTTAACCGGAGCTAATGTAATTGGCACAGTAGCTAATGCAACATATGCGGCTAGTGCAGGAAGTGCAACTACATCAGGTACAGTTACTACAAACGCTCAACCAAATATTACAAGTGTTGGTACATTAACTAGTCTAACTGTTACTGCAAACATTACATCAGGTAATGCAAACTTAGGTAACTTAGTATATGCTAATTATCATCAAGGTGACGGTAGTTTACTAACAAATATTACAGGTGCCAATGTAACTGGCACTGTTGCAACAGCAAATAACGCAAGTTATCTGGGTGGCACAGCGGCAGCAAGCTACCTGTTAACGACAGGTACAGGTAGTTTACTTACAGCTCCTAACGGAGCGAACGTAACAGGTACAGTTGCCAATTCAAATTACTCAATATTTGCTGGCACTGTATTAACTAATGCACAACCTAATATTACTAGTGTCGGTACACTAACTGGCTTAACAGTATCAGGTAACACAACAATTACAGGTAACTTGTCAGTCACTGGTTCATTAGAATATATAAACAGCAACGCAATCTATCTTCAAGATCCAGTCATTCAACAAGGTGGCGGTGCAAATGGTGCGGCACTATCAACTAATGATGGATACGACCGTGGTACATTATTACATTATTACACCACTTCAACAGTCGATGCATTCATGGGTTGGAAAAATAGTGCTGGTGAGTTTGTATTTGCTAGTAACGCTTCATTAGCTAACAATGTAGCAACTATAAACACGTATGGTAACATACACACAGGTAATGCTAACTTAGGTAACTTAGCAACAAGTAACTACTTTACTGGTAATGGATATCTATTAGCCGGCATCACAGGCGCAAATGTGACCGGTCAAGTTGCTAATGCATTACTAGCAGGAACGGTTTATACAAATGCACAGCCTAACATTACTAGTGTTGGATCACTAACTAACTTGACACTAGCTGCAAATGGCAACATCACACTAAGTGGTTCATTAAGTCAAGTTACCGGTGCTAATTTACTAAGTGGTACGTATTTAGCAGGTACGTTGACCACAGCAGCACAACCCAACATCACTAGCTTAGGTAACTTGACTAGTGCTAACGTTGCAGGTAACTTAATTGTAGGTAATGTCAGTGGTGCAAATGCAATTAGTGCAAACTATTTTGTAGGTAACGGATCATTACTTACTGGATTACCTGCAAGTTATTCAAACGCAAACGTAGCAAGTTATTTACCAACTTATACTGGGAACATAACTGCCGGTAACATTACTACAACTAGTTTAGAAACTGTAGGTAATTTGACTACAACCGGTAACGTCAGTGCAGGCAACTTATTAACAAATAACATATTGTATGCAAACGGTGTTGCTTGGAGCTTTAGTAATTCATCAGGCAATGCAAACTATGCTAACTTTGCCGGTACTGTATTAACTAGTGCTCAGCCTAATATTACTAGTGTTGGTACATTAACAAGTTTAACAGTTAGTGGATTAGTAACTGCAACCGGTACCGGCATCAAAGTTGCTAATATACAAGACACAACTGGTACTATTACTATTGCAACAAACTATGGTAGTAAAGCCGGGGACGTGGGTATTTATGGAAACTTAACTGTAGGTACAAGTGGAACTGGAAACACAACTACTAGCGGTTTAACTGCAACCGGTAACGTTACATTCACCAGTAGTCCAAACGTAAGTTTAGGAGCAGTTGGTAATGTAAAAATTACTGGTGGTACTACAGGACAATATTTAAAAACAGATGGAACTGGTAACTTAAGTTGGGCTACTGTTTCAGGTGGTAGTGGTAGTGGCATTACATATACTGCTAACGTAACACCACCAGGAACTGCAAACATTGCCGATCAATGGTTTAATACATCAACCAACACTTTATATGAGTATATAAATGATGGTGTTGCTAATTATTGGGTAGATATTCAAACACCAACCGTTTCATCAAGTTCAACTAATGTAACAATTGCAGGGTTTGTGTCAAGAACATACACAGGTGATGGTTCTACTGTTAATTTTACTATCAGTTCTAACTTATCCGCAGCCTCAGTAATAGTAACAGAAAACGGTGTTGTTCAAGTACCAACTACTGATTACACAGTATCAGGAACAACATTAACATTTATATCTGCACCGTTAACCGGGGTGGTTATTCAAATTCGTGAATTAGCTTATGCTACTCCACAAGTAAACAATCTGACAGCAACAGGTAATGTTGCAGTTAGTAACTTAACTATTTCAGGAACAGCAAACTTGGGACCAATAGGTAATGTAAAAATAACAGGTGGAACTTCAGGTCAATTAATTTCAACTGACGGAACAGGTAACTTAAGTTTCATAACTCCAGTATCTAGCAATGCTAGAATAGTTGGATATAATTTAGTATTCGGGATGTAAACATGGCAGCACCAAATTTAATAGCAGGTAATGTGATTACCGGTAACACAGTAGGAGTAAGTTTAACAAATACTTCTGCTACATCAATTTTAAGCAATCCTTCAAGTAGCGGGCATTGTTATAAAGTAAACACACTTAACGTAAGCAATGGCACAGGATCAGCAGCGAACATTACGGTTGCATGGTATAATGCAGCATCAATCGGTGGCACGGCATTCCCGATAGCAAACACAATGTCAGTTCCTGCATATTCTACAATTAACATCATTGACAAAACTAGTCAATACTATCTTGCAGAAAATACAAGTATAGGTGCAACCGCAGGAACAAGCAATGCACTCACAGTTACATTAAGTTATGAGGATATTAGCTAATGTCTAAAAGATATGATGGAGGAATAATGGGAGGTACCTTAGGGTTACCAACTTCTAGTTCTCAATCCGGTATGTGGTCTCTATCATTGGCTTCTCAGATAGCAGGGTCCAATGCTTGGGGTGGTGTTGGCGCACAATCTATTTCAACTACTGTTATGCTTGCTGGTGGCGGTGGTGCCGGCGGTGGCGGTACACTTTATTGGGGTGCCGGCGGTGGCGGTGGCGGATATGTTTACCAAACAGTTTCTTTTATAAAAGGTATAACTTACACTATATCTATTGGCGCAGGTGGAACAAATTCTTCAGGCACTGGTAATGGAATAGGTGGCAACACAACACTAACAATGGCTGGTGGATTTACAATGACCGCCCTGGGTGGTGGCGGTGGAGGGATGACCGACGCCTCTCCTTACCTATACATAGCAGGCACCGCTGGCGGATGTGGTGGAGGAAGTATAGCAGACGCTGGCGGATCTACTGGTGTTCTTGGTGGTGTTGGTTTTCAAGGTAATGTTGGCGGTACTGGTACAGTGGGTGTCAATCGCGGTGGTGGTGGCGGTGGTGCTGGTACAGCTGGCGGCGCTGCCGTGAGTGCAGGTGGTGCCAAAGGAGGCGACGGACTTTCTAACTCGCTATTAGGGGGAACAAGTTATTATTGGTGTGGTGGCGGAGCATCCTCTGGCGGCACATCAACAACCAAAAATGGCGGACTTGGTGGCGGGGCTGCTTCGGGAACCGGCACTAGTAGTCCAGGTGGCAGTGGCATAAATACAGGATCTGGTCGCAATGGTGGAACAAATACTGGAGGCGGAGGGGGTAGCAATCAAACTGGTGGCCAAGGTGGGTCGGGCGCATTGATAGTATCATATCCATCAACATTAAGTCCTACTCTTACTGGTACTTATACATCATATTCTGCATATAGTGGAAATATTGCTGTGTTATTCACTGGATCTGGAACAATTACATTCTAAGGATAAACAATGACAACATTAGTAACAACAACTTTACTAGATCAAACAGGTAACATAAATATGACTGGTGCTAATATTACATTAGGTCCAGCAGCAAATATCCACATATCAGGTGGTTCAAAAAATCAAACGTTGATTTCGGATGGCGCAAATAATCTATCATGGGTAGATGTTGATATTATTAATCCATTCATGTTAATGGGGGCATAAGGAAAAATATATGGCAATAACATACAAAGTTTTAGGACAATCAATACCATCAGCATCAACTAATACCGATGTATACACTGTAGGTGCAGGGAAAAGCGCAGTAGTTTCTACTATTAATATATGCAATCAAGCAGCTTCATCAAGTGCTGCGACTGTTGCAGTTAGACCAAGTGGCGCAGCATTGTCAACATCACAGTATATTGTTTATCAAACTCCAGTTGCTGCAAATGACGCATTAGCATTAACGATTGGTGTAACGTTGGCTGCTACGGATGTTATTACCGTTAGTTCAAACACAGGCAATGTTAGTTTCTCAGTATTTGGTAGTGAGTTAAGTTAATGGGAATTAAAAGAGCAATTTATAGTAATATCCTTCAAAAGGATACACAGTATAATAATGTACCTTTTAATCAACTTGGTGCTCAATATATTACTGTTACTTTAATGTTGGCTGGTGGTGGATCACACGGCGGCGGTGGTTATGTCTATCAAAGTGCACAGTTTGTAAAAGGTGTTACATATACAGTGGTTGTTGGTGCAGGTGGAGCAAGCGGTTCAAGCGGTGGTAACACCACGGTGACCATGGCTGGCGGCCTTACTGTAACTGCTTATGGCGGAGGTTACAACGGAACTCCTCAAAATACTTATGGAGCACCAGCGAGCTTTGCTGGATCAGGGGGCGGTTGTGGTGGCGGAAGCGCTGACAACAACTATAGTGGGGGCTATTCTGTACCATACGGCGGTACAGGCTTGCAAGGCGCCAACGGCGGTATCAGTGATGGTACCGGACGCATTGGCGGCGGAGGCGGAGCAGGAGCCAACGGTGGTACTGCCAGTGCTACTGGAGCGTCTGGCGGCAACGGACTGTCAAACACATTGTTGGGTGGTAGTACATACTACTGGTGTGGCGGTGGCGGCGCGAGCGGCAACTTGGGACAAACTGGCAACAAAGGTGGCTTTGGTGGTGGAGGTGCCACTGGGTCAGGTTCTGTACCAGATACCACACACGCCATCAATGCCGCAACAGCACAAGGTGCAACCAATACTGGTGGTGGTGGTTCAGCTGGCTACACCGGTGGCAGTGGTGCAGTAATAATATCTTATCCAACTACGTCTTCGGCTCCTACATTAACAGGAACATATACAATTTATGCTGCATCAGGTGGATACATTGGTATATTATTCACCGGATCAGGAACAATAAAATTCTAAAGGAAATAAAAATGAGTCATTATGCACAAATAGATGAAAACAACATTGTTAAACAAGTACTTGTCATTGAACAAGACGTTATAGATACAGGTTTATTTGGAGACCCCAAAACATTTATTCAAACTAGTTACAATACTAGAGGAAATGTACACTATGGATCCGATGGTAACCCAGACGGTGGCGTAGCACTACGTGGAAATTATGCTGGTATAGGATATACATACGATCCAGTAAATGATGTATTCTATCCACCTAAACCTTTTTCAAGTTGGACGATCAGTGCTGAAACAAATTGGGTATGGACTAGCCCTACCCCATATCCAACAGACGGCAAAGATTATAGTTGGGATGAAGATACCACTAGTTGGGTAGTCATAAATACATAATAAGGTAAAAAATGTCATTTCCAAGTAGTCCAATTAACGGTCAAGTAGCGATACTTAACGGTATATATTATACATATACCTCGACAACCAACAGTTGGACTAGAAGTGCCGCCTCTCAACCTACCATGAGTGTAAATGTTGATACATTTACGAGTGACGGTGTTACACTTGCTTTTACATTGAGTGTAACCCCAGTTAACATAAACTTAATAACAGTTAATATTGATGGCGTATTCCAACAAAAAACATCTTTTACATTAACAAATAATGTTCTAACTTTAACAGGTGCACCATTCGTAGGTGCAATCATAGAAGTAAGAACTATGGTTGCGGCACCTGCAAGTGTAATAACTGGTTTGGTATTAGATACATTTACCGGCGACGGTTCTACCGTTAACTTTACGTTAAGCCAAGCACCTACATCAAAGAATTTTACCTTAGTAACAACAGGCGGTGTAGTACAACAGAAATCAACATATTCACTGCTTGGTACAACAATAACATTTTCAACTGCTCCTGCAAATACTGCACCCATTGAAGTTATGACATTTGGTCCTGCAATTAATACTTCTTTAGCTGCGGGTTCAAATTCACAGGTTCAAATTAATAACAACGGTGCTCTAGGAGCATCTACTAATTTAACATTCAACACTTCAACTAATACATTGAATGCAACTAATATCACACAGAATAGTGTACCCGTAGCAACAAACGGAAAAGCCATTGCTCTAGGCATGGTATTCGGAGGATAACATGTCAGCACCAAATATAGTAAACGTACAAACAATTACAGGTACACTAGCAGTTCAGCAGGTTACAACATCTGCTACAGCAATTGTAACTAATAGTTCAAGTAGTAGCCAAGTATATAAAGTCAACACATTAACTATTAGTAACGTTGGCGCTAGTGCGGCAACTATTACAGTAGATGTTTATAGATCATCTACGCCATATCGTATTTCATATAATGTCAGTGTACCAGTCAATGCAACATTTACACCTATTGATAGAACAGCAATGTTATATTTGAATGAAGGTGACGTATTGCGATTAACTGCAAGTGCAGCAAACATATTAGAAGCAACATGCAGCTATGAGGTAATCAGTTAATGTATAACGGTGGTATCAGAGGCAAACGTGCTGGTGATGGTTTTGGTACATTGTCAGCAAGAGACCAATTCAATCAAAGTGTTTTACAAATCCCTGCATTGACTGGATGGCAACCTACTGATGGCAGCTATAATATTTTGACCGGACAAAATGCGGTAGCACCCGGTGCAATTGTAGTTGTGTATGGAACTGGGTTCTCTAGTACAGCAACATATACAGTTTATTTGGGTAATGTACAAATTGGATCATATACAGTAGTAGATACTGGACGCCTTGCTTTTACAATTCCTAGCGCACAAAGTTCAGGTGTTTACACATTAGTAATATATTCAAGCACCGGTGGCGCAGCAGCATTGGTTCCCGGCATACAAGTTTCAGGTTTCCCTACTTGGACATTTACATCGTATTCTCAAGCAACTATCCAATCAGTCAGTATTCAGTTACAAGCAACAGGTAATGCACCATTGACATATGCATTACAAACACCAAATACGTTACCTGCAGGATTATCATTAAGTTCAACCGGTTTGATTAGCGGGTCACTTACTGTTGCTATCAATACACTATCAACATATACAGTCAATGTTATCGTTTATGACGCAGCAAATCAACCCACAACACAAACAATAACAATTACGTTAATTGTAAATGATACATATTTCTCAAACACAACTATGGTATTGACTGGTGAAGCAAACAACACACCGTTCATCGCCGATGCAAGCACTAACAATTTTCAGTTAACATTAAATGGTAACCCAAAACCAACATATACTACACCCTACTTGGGTGATGGTTACTACAGCAACTTGTTTGACGGCTCTAGTGGGTACTTAAATTTAGGTACCCCCAGCGCACTACAAGTAGGCAGCAACAACTTTACCATTGAGGCTTGGATATTTCCTATGAGCACTGGACCAATGCTGATACTGGGAAACTTAAATAACGGTAGTGGAACTGGTTCTTATTGGCTTATTGTTAATTCAACATTCAGCGGTGGTAGCCTATTCCAATTGGGATACAACTCTAGTAGTACAGGTTATAACATTCAAGTTGGAACAGGCACACTGACAACATATACTTGGCATCATGTTGCAGTGTCTAGAAGTGGATCCAATGTTTACTTCTTCTTAGATGGAGCGCAAGTTGGTGCAACAAACACCAGCATTGGTTCAAGAGTAATAGACTCCAATTCCAACACATTTTATATTGGATACGCAGTGTCTGGTTCATATTATGTCAACGGTTACCTCTCTAACTTGAGATTGGTCAACGGCGCAGCACTATACACCGCAAACTTTACTCCAAGCACAACATCACTGACCTCAGTGGCAAATACAGCACTATTGACCAGCCAATCAACTAGTATTGTTGACAAAAGTGCAAACAACCTCGCAATAACCAAGTCTGGTACAGTAAACATCTCACCAGCAACACCGTTTGCCACACCAACAAGTGTAACAGTGAATACTGGTTATAGTGTTAACTTTAGTAGTCAAACTGATTATTTGACAGTAGCATCTAACGCAGTTTTTGCTTTTGCTGGAGCATTTACAGTAGAAGGATGGTTCTATTGGCCAACTATTCCATCAGCGGGTAGTTTGCTTGGTACCTTGACTGCTAACGGATTTAACTTTTATACAGACGGTACTACCTTAGGACTTAACAGCTATGGATCAGGTAATGTATGCTCAGTGGCATTCCCATCGAGAAATACTTGGCATCACATTGCAATGACCAGAGATGCATCAAATAATTGTACAATATGGGTAGATGGAGCAAGTTCCGCTACTGGCACAAGCGCACAGAGTTTTGTGCAGGCTGCTTGGACAATATATGGTGGTAGCAACAACGGAGGTAGTGGATATATTAGTAACCATAGAGTCGTAAAGGGAACTGCTGTATATACATCAGCATTTACACCTAGTACTACACCGTTAACAGCAATCGCCAATACGCAATTGTTAACTTGCCAAGGTAATCAAATAGTAGATGCAAGCACTAACGCATTTGCCATCACTTTAGGTGGCTCACCTAAAGTACTTAACAATGCTTATCCATTCACAATGCCAACATCAACGGTATCTAACTTAAGTAATCTTGGTACAACATATTTTAATGGTAGTACGGATTACCTACAATCAACTGTTACAGGACCCGGCACAGGTGATTTTACGATTGAAGGGTGGGCATACGCAACGACATTAGTTTCAGGATCTTCCAACCTATTCAGTATTGTGGCTAGCGGTAGCAGTAATGGATTCCAAGTCTATATGAGTTCAAATAATGGATTTGGTATAAGAAGCAACTCGGCTAATATTACACCAAATAATTCTGGCGGTATTACACCGGTAACCAACAGTTGGTATCATGTGGCAATGGTCAGAAAATCCGGAACTATATCTTTGTACATCAACGGTGTACTTGCAGCCAGTACAACCACATCGTATACATTCAGTGATACACAGTTTAACGTTGGTTATAGTCCAATTGGAACTTATTTTGCAGGATATATCAGTGACATAAGATATGTTAACGGCACAGCGTTATACACTAATACCTTTGCCCCAACATATCAACCACTAACAGCAGTAACTAATACAAGTCTATTGACATTACAATATAATGGTGGTTCAACCAACACAGCAATTGCCGATAACAGCATATTCAATAATGTAATAACTACCGTAGGAAACCCCTCTCAAGGTAACTTTAGTCCATATAGTCAAAACGGTTGGAGTAATTACTTCAATGGTAGTACAGATTATTTTTCTTTATCATCTTCAACGTTAACACTAGGTACTACCTCATGTACAATTGAAGGATGGTTCTACCCTATTAGTACTTCTGGTAGTTATAACCTCATATGTTCAAATAGAACTTCAGCTGGAACTGACGGTATCTCACTAACGGTCACCAGCGCAAATAAATTTGCTATAACAACTTCTGGAACTTTGTTATACACATCAACTACAACTATAAACAATAATGTTTGGACACATTTTGCGTTTGTTCGCACTGGTTCACAAAGTTGTAGCCTGTATATTAATGGTGTTTTAGATGGTTCTTTTACTGATAACAGAAATTTTGCAGGTACAGGTTTATTAATTGCTGGCGGCGAAACAGGAAATAACGATTGGACTGGATACATCTCAAACTTACGTATACTTAAAAATACAGCCCTCTACACCAGCAACTTTACGCCATCTACTACACCATTAACTACAATATCAAATACAGCAATATTGACCTGCCAATCAAATAGATTTATTGATAACTCAAGTAGTCTATTGGCTATAACTACTTCAGGAGCACCTAGTATTCAAGCATTCAGTCCTTTTCAAAGTATGAATGTGATCCCAACATATTATAGTACATACTTTGGTGGCAGTAGTAACTATCTAACTATAACCGGTGCTAGTATTCCAGCAACACAAACAACTTTTACTATTGAGTGTTTTATATACATGACACAGTTACCTACATCAACGACTGGTAACTCTTCTCCATTGATTGGTGATTTTACTCCTTCATCGACCAGTGATTATTGGGCTTTTGGACCAATAGCCAGTGGTGTGTTATCTTTTTATTGGTATGACGGTGCTATTAAAACAGTAACAGGTAATACTGTTATGTCAATTAATACTTGGTATCATATCGCTTTATCTGTAAATAGTAGCTCTATAAGTTTGTATGTTAACGGTGTTGCACAAACTCTTACAGGTACTACTACACTAACCAACAGAACCGGTACATTATCAAGTCTTTACATGGGTCAGTTTAATTCAACAACCAATATATATTATGGTTATGTGAGCAGTCTTAGAATCCTAAATACTACAGCATTGTATTCTAGTTCCTTTGTAATACCTACCTCACCTTTGACAGCCATCGCAACAACATTGTTACTAACATGTCAAACAAATAAGATAGTTGACCTTTCAACTAACTCATACGCAATTACTAGTACTGGAACAATTAGAGTAGCTACAATTAACCCATTCGGTTCACAGTATACTATCACAACACCAGTAGCATACAATCCATCTATTAATGGTGGTAGTTGTTATTTTAACGGTACTACAGATTATCTGACTGTACCAAGTACAACCACGCTACAGGGCATTGCCAATCGCAACATGACCATTGAGTTTTGGGTCAACTTCTCTAGTACTTGGAGTAACACCAACTACAACCTAATACAAAAAGGTCGTACCGGCACCAGCGACTACGAATGGGGTGTATACTTGACTGGATCTGCTAGCGGTGGTACAGCAGGGGTGATTAGCTGGCAACCACAATCTGGCGGAAGTGGAACAAGTAACGGCACCTACAACTCAAGCACAGTCAACATTTATGCAAGTACTTGGAATCATATTGCCATCAGTGTCTCGGGCACAACAGTCTACTTCTTCTTAAACGGTGTTGCTGCTGGTACAGCGTCGGTAACTTTATCTTCATTTACTGGCGCTGGGGTACTATCTGTTGCCAACAACAACAACGGTAGCAATGCCTACTTCCCGGGATACATCAGTGATGTAAGAGTAACTCCCAACGTGGCCATTTACACTAACACCTTCTTCCCACCGGTTGCACCATTAACATCAGCACCTACAACAATTTCACAACCGTCAAACTTGTTGTTAAACTTCAACAACGGTGCAATAGTTGATGCACATAGCACAAATAACTTAGTAGGTGCTGGTACTGCTGGGTTAAGCACTAGTATTAAAAAGTATGGAAGCAGTAGTTTGAGTTTTAGTGGATCATCACAATATTTTTATTCTCCAAGTAATCCATTATATGCATTTGGTGTTGGTGATTTCACAATTGAAGCATGGTTCTATCTAAATGCATTGACTAATATTCAACCAGTTTGTCAAAGTGATGCTGTTGGTACTAGTACTAACGATAAGTGGTTCTTTGGGTACACTTCGTCAACATTAGTATTCAACACACATTCAACTGGCGGTTTTACTAGTTCAATTCCTTGGTCACCGTCAACCGGCACATGGTATTATGTTACAGTGGTAAGACAAAGTGGTACAATGAGATTGTATGTGAATGGTGTTGCTGGAACAGTAACAGTAACAGGAACACCTAGCGGATACACATTAAATCAAAACGGTATCACGGTGGGCGGAATGAGTACCCCATATTACTTAAATGGTTATATTGACGATTTGAGAATTACTAAAGGATACGCTCGCTACACTGGTGCCTTCAGTGTACCAGCTAGTCAAGTTTTAACACGATAAATACCATTATGGCACAAACACTTATTGAACCCTACTCATTAGATTCGTCAAATAGTTATACAATGACTAATTTGACAGTTACTGGAAACGTCACTGTTTCTGGAAACGTTATTGCTACTGGAAACGTAACCACTTCAGGAACATTAAATGGTAGTATTGGTACATTGTCAAATGTAACATTAGGTGGATATACGACTCAAGGACAGACTGCTGAAATTGTATCTACTGCGATTACAGGTGCTACTGGTGTAGTCACGCATGATACAAGCACAGGAACTACGTTCTATCATACTAGTATTGCAGCAAACTTCACTGCAAACTTTACAAACGTACCTACAACAAATAATAGAACCATCACTGTTGCATTGATATTAGTTCAGGGTTCTACTCCATATTACCCAAATGCAATACAAATTAACGGCACAGCTCAAACAATTAAATGGGCGAATGCAACTGCACCTACCCCAACAGCAAGTAGAGTTGAACTAGTAACATTCTCATTGATCTATATGAGTAGCACTTGGACTGTTATCGGTCAATTGGGTACATTCGGATAAAAATATGAGTAGACTTGGGTCAATCGGTTCACCTATTGAACGAACAAAGTTAGCCACTTTTCAAAATCCTATATATGGTACAGGTGGAACAATTACCATTAATAATGGCTATGTGACACATACATTTACTAGTGGCGGAACATTTACAACACCTGCAACTGGTTTAGTAGGAGTAAACATTTTAGTTGTTGCTGGTGGCGGAGGTGGGGGCGCTGGACCCGGTGGTGGCGGAGGTGGCGCCGGAGCTTATATTACTTCAACATATTCATCGTTAGCAAGTAGTCTTTCTTTAACCGTATCAATAGGTGGCGGGGGTGCAGCTGGACCTGCAACTACTAACGGCAATGGATCAAATGCAAGTCCTGGAGTCAATTCATCAATTAGTGGTACTGGATTCTCAACATTAACTGCAACCGGTGGTGGTTTCGGTGGTGGTGGTGATAAAAACATCAACGGTGGTAGTGGTGGTAGTGGTGGCGGAGGTGGCTCTAGTAATGCTAACGCAGGATCATCGGGTACAGCTGGATCTGGAACTACTGGAGGAAATAACGGTGGCGCAGGCGGTGGCTCAAATAGTGCTGGCTTTGCAGCGGGTGGAGGCGGCGGCGGAGCCGGCCAAGTTGGTCAAACAGGTACGAGCACATTGTTAACTGGTGCAGGTGGTAATGGATTAACATGGGTTGATGGTAACACATATGCCGGTGGCGGCGGCGGTGGACAAAATAACACTGGAACATATGCAGCAATAGGCGGTACTGGTGGCGGTGGCACTGGTGCAGGATATCCTTCAGTTGCTGGTACTGATCCTGTTTCAGGAGTAAACGGAACAGCATACACCGGAGGAGGTGGAGGTGGTGGCGCACAACATAACGGCAGTCCATATAATCGTGGTGCCGGTGGTCAAGGTGGAGCTGGAGTGGTAATTATTAGATACCCTGTCAGTTCCTATGCAGATACACGTCCACCTGCTTGGCAAACAACATTGCCTTTGTTGGAATTTGGTTCAGCCACTTTGGTAAGTTATCAGTTCAATGCAACTAGTCCCGCAGGATACTCGTTGACGTATTCATATACAGGAACATTGCCCTCAGGTCTATCGTTAAGTTCAAGTGGTTTACTGTCAGGAACAATGCCACTTATAGCACTTATAGACAATTATTACAATAATATTGTTGTTACTGCAACTGATTCTGTAGGTAACACAAACTCTCTGACTATTACTATAAGAAATATTAGCTTGTCTTATAAAGCAGTTAGTAGCGGAAACGTCACTGTTTCATATTCTGGTGGGTATACATACCACACTTTTACCGGTTCAGGAACTTTTACCTCATATGGTCCGTTAACTGCTGACTATCTTGCAATAGCAGGTGGAGGCGGTGGTGGCGGAAAACGCGGGGGAGGTGGAGGTGCTGGTGGGGTAATAATTGGAACAAGCGTTTCTATACCAGCTACAACACTAACCGTAATAGTCGGCGGTGGCGGAGCAAATTCATCTCCTGGATTCTTTCAAGGTGGTAAAGGATCAAACACTACAATTACTGGAACAGGATTTACCTCGGTTGGTCCAGAAGGTGGCGGTAGTGGTGGTTCAAATGCTAGTGGTCAAGGAGCCGGAGGCGGCGGTAGTGGCGGTGGTGTGGGATCAAGTGACAGTGTAAACGGTAGCGGCCCAGGAGTTGGTGATAGTGGTCAAGGTAACAACGGTGGTAACTCAACCGGTGGTTACGGTGGAGGCGGTGGTGGAGGTTATGGTAGTGTAGGTCAGTCTATTAGCACAGGTGGTGGCGGTGGCAATGGTGGTAATGGTGGTACTGGTTATCTTAGTCCCTGGACCGGTAATTATTATGCCGGCGGTGGTGGCGGTGGGCAAGCTATCTACAACAATGGTAATGGTGGTACAGGCGGCTCTGGCGTTGGTGGCAATGGCGGCGGATTAGGTGGTAGTAGTAGTAATGGATTCCCCGGATCACCGTATACCGGTGGTGGTGGTGGCGGTGGTGGTGACGGACCCACACTATACGGCGGATCAGGTGGTTCTGGCATTGTTATCATTAGATATCTAACATAAATACACAATAGGATTAAAATATGTCATTAACCGTCATTAAATCATCAGGAACAGACTTTGTAGCAAACAATGTCTCAATATCCTCACTTTATGCAGGGGGTATTGAACCTCCCTATCTACTAGATGATATTAGCAATTATTTTGACGGCGCAACTACCGTATTTCCCTTGACGGTGAACACAGGCAGCATAAATACTATAGTGGATTCAAAAGATATTCAAGTTGTAATTAACGGGCAGTTATTAGTTCCTTATGTAAAAGAACAAAAATTTCCTTGGTACGCTGAATTTGATTCCAGCAGAGGATACAGAGTTAGTAGTGGTAATTTGATTATATATAACGCACCTGATTCAGGAGATGTTGCAGTAGTCACTTTAGTAAACACTAGTAGAACACAACAGGTTAGAAAATACCCATATTCAGCGAATACAGTCGCACTCGGAGATTAAATAATGGCAAAGCACGTAATACAAGAAAACTATACATTCACACCGTCTACAAAGACGTTAGTGATTAACAACAAATGGATTCGTCAAGAACAGTTGTTATTGATTACCAACGTTACACGTAACACAGTGTTGTTTAACTTCAGCGACCCAACATTAGTTGCAACAAGCTATACAAACACAATAGTAAACAACACACCGCAAACAACAATTGTGTTTACTTATAACACTGCAAGTCAAGCAAGTACTGATAAGATTAGTATTCTTGTTGAAGAAATCAACGAAACAATACAAGCAAGTGATTTGTTAACTGACCCAGTTGGTAAATTGCGTACTAGCACCCCGCAAGCATTGATTGATACTGACTTTGAGTATTCTACTCAGGCTACTAAGTGGGAATCATTGGCGATGATTAACAATCGTCCTTATGGTTATTACTCAGTTTTTAACCCATTAACAATCACTGATATTCAAGCAACAAACGGTTCAAGAACTTATACAGTCTCAACTACAACCCCTCCGTCCGCGGGTACTCCTGCTTACATTCAAGATACATTGTTTAACGGTGCTGAAGGTTTATTTCAAGTTGACTCTGTTGTAGCAAGTACTAGTTTCTCATATACTGGTCGTAACATTTTTACTGGTACTACTGGTTCAATTTATAACAGTGCAACTCCAAGTGCAGTATATACAGGTTCAGTGTATAGTAACGCAAGCATTGGTGCAACAGGTAGTGCAACATTTACTCCTGGTACAGGTAACGCTATTGCAGTTGTAACAAGTGTACCACACGGATTAGTTGTAGGTAATGAGATTGCAGTTACTGGTATTACTGGTACTAACCCACCAAACGGTAGTTGGATTGTTGCAACAGTTACTAGCCCAACAGCATTCACATTCTATTCAACATTAACTGCAAGTGGCTTGACAGTAACAAGTGCTATCTTGTATGTTCGTCCACAGGGTAACGCAATACATAGACCATATGACGGTGGTGTTTTCTTTAGTACCAATGCTGCAAGTCACAATCAACAATTGATTCGTCAGACCCGTCGCTACTTCCGTTATCAATCTGGTAAAGGTATTCAAATGAGTACTGGTACTATTTTGAAACCAAGTTTGTTACTAGATCAAATTTCTAGTTCAGGTACTACAGTTACAGTAACATCAAAATTACAACACAACGTCAACGTTGGTATTAGTATGCAAGTTACAGGTTGTAACGAAACAGCATATAACGGTACATTTGTTGTAACATCAGTATTAAACGCATATCAATTTACATATACCGCACTAACAGCACCAAGTGCAACACCAGCAAGTGGTTTACCAATTGTTAGTGCAAATAGCTGGTATGGTGCATCAACTCGTGTTGGTATGTTTGACCAACAAAACGGTATTTTCTTTGAGTTTGATGGTCAAACATTATGGGCAGTACGTAGAAGCAGCACATATCAATTAGATGGTTTCGCAAGTGTAACAAACGGTAGCTCAACAGTATCTGGTGTTACATTGAACGGTGTTACGACTACATTCAGTAAACAACTAAGCCCTAACGATTTTATTGTTATCAAGGGTATGAGTTATCGTGTTGTTACTATTAGTAGTGATACATCAATGACAATTTCACCTTCATACAGAGGTGTTACTGGTTCTCAAGTATTGATTACAAAAACAGTTGATACAAAAACAGCACAAAGTAGTTGGATCATTGATAAGTTTGACGGTACAGGACCTTCAGGCTTTAATATGGACTTGACTAAAATGCAAATGTTCTACTTAGACTATACATGGTATGGCGCTGGTGCAATACGTTGGGGCTTTAGAACAATTGACGGCTCAATATTCTATGGTCATAAGTTAGCAAACAACAACGTTAACGATAGAGCATATATGCGTTCTGGTAACTTACCAGCACGTTATGAAACAAATACTTTCCCACCTTATACAATAACCACATCAACTGTTAATTCAGGTGACTCAACTGTTAACGTTGCAAGTACAACTGGTTTCCCAAGTGCAGGTATCTTGTTGATTCGCGGTGCAAGTGCATATGAATATGTTAACTATACTGGGCTAACATCAACATCATTTACTGGTTTAACTCGTGGTCAAGCAGGTAACACTGGTTTAAGTGCAACTACCATTACAGCAGGTAATCCAACTATTACTTTTGCAAGTACAACTGGTGTTCAAGTTGGACAGATTGTAAGTGGTACAGGTTTACAGCCAGGTACAACAGTTGTTTCATTTGTTGCAAACACAAGTGTAACAGTAAGTCCTGCTCCATACGCAGGTGGTTCAAGTGTTAGTTGTGTATTTGCTCCATTAGCAAATACTGGTACTACATTCACGTATTCAAGTACAGCACCTGTTTCAGTCGAACTACATGCTCCTAACTTTGCAAGTACAATCAGTCATTGGGGTACTAGTGTTATCATGGACGGACGTTTTGACGATGATAAGGCCTACGTTTTCACTAAAGGTTTAACAAGTTCAACATTGTTATCTGTTGCAGGTGCTGCAACTAACGCAGTTTTGAGTATTCGTATTTCTCCTTCTGTTAGTTCAGGTATTGGCTCAAGTACGTTAGGTACTCGTGAATTAGTTAACCGCATGCAGTTGGTTCTACGTCAGATGGACGTTTATGCTAACGGTCCGTTCTATATCTCATTGATTCTAAACGGTGTACCAAGTGCTGCAACAGCATTTACAAACGTTGGTGGTTCTAGTTTGGCTCAAACTATCACACACGTTTCTACTACAACAATTACAGGTGGTGAATCAGTTTATGGTTTCTTCGTTAACACATCAGGTGGTTCAACAAACTATACAACAACTACAACTGATTTGTCATTAGTTCGTGATATGGGTACAAGTATTTTATCAGGTGGCAATGCTGCAGGTAACGTGAACATTTATCCAGACGGCCCTGACGTTATTACAATCATGGCAACTAACTTAACAGCATCAACCGCAGCTAACATTGCTATTCGTTTATCTTGGACAGAAGCTCAAGCGTAAGAGGAAACAATGTCATTTAAGAATACGCAAAAGTTTTATCAGTCACCCATTCAACCTTCAAACCCTAACGCAGGTGATGAATGGGTGAATACCGCAACTAATAGAACTTATCAGTTTATGACTCTTGCTGGTGCAACACCAGCATGGATTGAAAAAGCAATAGCACCAACTGCAAACGTATTCAACTTGCAGAACTTAAACGTTGTTGGCACAACAACAATGCCGGGCACAACAACAGCAATGTCATTGTCATTGACTAATATTGCTGAAACAGTAAACTTGTCTACGACTGCATTGTCCGGGGTATTCAACTATAACGTAACATCACAAACTGTATTCTATGTTACTGCTAGTAGTACAGGTAACATTATTGTTAATATTCGTGGTGGTGATTTTAATGCATTAAATAACTTACTAAGTGTGGGACAAAGTGTCACTGTAGCGTTAATGTTTACTAACGGTTCAACTGGGTATTATGTTTCAGGTATTCAAGTAGATGGTGCAGCCCCTGCATTAACTAAATGGCAAGGTGGTACTGCTCCTAGTTACGGAAACGCAAACTCAATTGATAGTTATACATTCAGTGTTATTAAAACAGCAACATCAACATACACGGTTCTTGCAGCACGTGTTCAATTTGCTTAAGGGGTACTAATCATGCCAATGATTGCAAGTATCGCATCAGCAGCAAGCAAAGCATTAGGTTTTATTGGATATACAGTTTTTGCATATTTAAAAGAAACTTATTTCAGCTATGTGTCTTTGTTAGTTAAGGCTAACTGGAATAGTGTACTTGCTCCTAATCCACTTAGTGGGGTAAACAGCCCAAGTACTACACCCTTTATCAGTGATGCTGGGCTAAACAATGCATTACAACTTGCAACTGCTGATGCAAGAAATGATATTTTTAATCCATATATGGGTGGATATTACAGTATCTACTTTAATACTGGTGATAAATTAACATTCCCTTCATCTTCACAGTTTGATTTTTCAGGTGGCTCTTGGACTATTGAATGTTGGTTCTATTCATTAACTCAGCCTGCTTCAGGTAATGCTACCCGACTGTTTATGTTTGGTGTTAACGGTAGTAGCCCTGCATGGGGTTATGGATTTGGTCCTACAAATCAGATTAACTCAGGTCCAGCTTATTCTGGCACTGGATTAGCTACAGCTACTAATATCTATTCGCTTAACACTTGGAATCATGTTGCTTGGAGCGTTAATTCAGGTAACATGTCAATTTATGTTAACGGTGTACTTTCTGCAGGTCCAACTGCAATTTCAGTACCTGTGTCAGGTGCAACTACATTAATCATTGGTTACGATACTGCTAGTACAGTTAGCTTTCAATATAACGGTTACTTAAGTAATGTTCGTATTACGAAAGGTGTTGGTTTATATACATCAAACTTTACACCAAGTGCAACTCCGTTAACAACATCAGTTGGTACTGGTACAATCAGTGTCTTCACTGCTAATAGTAATAGATTTATTGATACATCAAGTAATGCATTTGCAATCACACTAACCGGTTCTCCTGCAATTTCACAAAATGTACCATTTACTGTACCGTCAACATATTCAACTTATGGTAGTGGATATTTTACTGGTAGTTCAAGTACTTACATATCAGGTACGATTAGCGCATTAAATTTTGGTTCCCAACAGTTATCAGTCGAAATGTGGATTTATCCAACCAATATTACAGTCAATAACCAAAGTTTATTTACAGCTGGCTCAGGTAACCTGGCTATTTTAATGGTAAGCCTCAACGGAACTATACAGCCTGGGCAATATGGTACCGCTAGTATAAGCAATAGTACAGGTACATGTACACCACTCGCATGGAATCATGTAGTAGTAACTAGAGATGGTAGTAACAACTGGAGAACTTTTATTAATGGAGTGTTGCAAGGATATGGTTCTAAAACATTTACACCAAATAATAGTAGTTATTTAATTGGATATGGAACTGTAAGTACCGTCGCATTTTATGGTTATATATCTGATTTACACGTGGTAGTAAATAATATACCCACAGCATATAACACAAGTGCAACAACTGTACCAACTACGGTGTTTATTCCACCTACTAGCCCTAATACACAAACACCTTATTCACAATTATTAACATTACAGTATAATGGTGCAAGTACAAATACAAGTGCATTAGATAGTGGACCATATAACTTTCCTATTGGAAGGAGTGGTAGAGCGTTAACTGGAAGTTTTAGTCCTTATAGTGAAAATGGATGGAGTACATTGTTTAATGGTACCACAGACTACTTGTCTGTATCCAATACTAACACAATGAACTTTGCCACAACCGGCGTTAATTTTACGATTGAAGTATGGGTATTCCCCTACACAACATCAGCCACCTTGTCATCTATTATAGCAATGTGGACTCAAGGCGGAGCCGGAGCAGGGGACCAGTGGCTGATATATGTTGCAAGTAACGTTCTTTATTTTTATTGGCAGCCCTTCAGTGAATCTCTTCCTTGGTTAAGTGGCGGCTCAGTTCCAAACTATACTTGGACACATATTGCAGTAACAAGAAGTGGTACTACTTTCACCGTGTGGATTAACGGAGTTTCTATAGCTAGTGGCACAAATAGCGGAACAACAACAGGTAGTGGATATGCAGTCACAATTGGTTATTATGGTTCAGGTGCTGGTGCAAGCGCAACCAGTTATTGGAATGGATATATCAGCAACGTTCGTATTGTGACCGGTACCGCACTATATTCATCAACATTTGCCCCGTCAACAACACCATTAACTCCTATTGCAGGAACTACATTGTTAACATGTCAATATAATAGATTTATTGACAATAGTAGTACAGTTGGTTATGCAATTACTGCTACAGGTACACCTAGAATAAAAGCCTATAATCCTTTTGGATCACATACATTTCTTCCAGCCACTAACACACAGAGTTTTAGTTATATAACAGGTGGATCAAACTGGTTTACTGTTGCTTCTAGTGGTACTAGTGCTTTTAACTTTGGTACAAACAATTTCACAATTGAATGTTGGGTTTATACTACTGCGTTTGGTAATGGCAATGCTGTTATAGTAATCTGGGACGGTGGTGGATCTACCGCACGATTTACACTAGGTTTATCTGCAAGTGGCGTAGGTAGTGATACTAGTAATGGTTTAAGTTTTTCATATACTAATCCTAACACAGTAACACTCTCATTAAATACTTGGGCTCATGTTGCTATCACTAGAAGTGGTAATAATTGGTATTGGTATACGAACGGAGTATGCAATCAAACTGCAACTAATTCGGCATCATTTACTCCTTCGAGCGTTAACATGACTATAGGAAACTATAGCAGTAGTTATAGTACAGGTACACAATATGTAAGTAACGTAAGAGTGGTTAACGGTACTGCACTTTATTCAGGTACAGCATCATTTACACCACCTACTACTGCATTATCTCTAGTACCTAACACCACCTTATTGTGGAATACTGCTGCATTAACCGACCAATCAACTAACAAACTAGCCATTACCGTTGGATCAGGAACACCTACATTAAGTAGAGCAAATCCATTTCTACTATCATATACCTCTTCATTAGCAGCAACAGGAGTTCCTTATTCTGTGGCAATTGCTAGTGGCAGTATGTTTTTTGACGGTGCTTCATACTATAATGTTAACTCAACCACTGCAATTACTTTTGGTACAGGTAACTTTACTATTGAATTCTGGATGTATAATTTAAGTTCTACTACAACTACACGTATGATGGGTAATACAGTTCCTTTAGGCACTTTCACTACAAATGGTTGGGTTATTGCACCAAGTTATAACCAATCAGGTAGCAATTATTTTATAGGAATGTCAGTATACAATTACAGTTCTAGTGCATTCATTGCAGTTAGTTCAATAAATATCCCATTATATACTTGGGCACATGTTGCTTTTGTAAGAAATGGTACAACACTTACTAGCTTTGTCAATGGTGTGCTTGCAGGCACGACCACAAGTTTTTCAGTAAGCATGGACGGCGGCACTTTACCATTCAGAGTAGTTGGATTTAGTGGTATTAGTACTGATACTGGTTTTAATGGATACTTAACAGATGTTCGTGTAACCGTGGGTACTGCGTTATATAGTAATGGGTTCTATCCATCAGCGGCACCGTTAACAAATGCAACAACAGGTGCCGCTGTATTATTAACTGGATCAAGTGCAGGAGTAATTGATTCAAGTACTAAAACAGATTTGATACCTGTTAATGGTACAGGTACAAACGTATATCCGCAAGTTGTTCCTAACATTAAAAATAATAGTACAGGTAGTATTTATTTCTCCGGTACTAGTCCTCAAGCACTAAAACTCTCTGACCAATCAGTGGGTGATTTTAACGCAGGTAATTTTACTGTTGAACTTTGGGTTTACTTCTTAACAGTTAGTGCTGGTTACCAACCTTTGATACATTACACTAATGGTTCAGCAGACAAAAACGGATGGGCATTATATATTGAAACTAATAATACTATTGCGTTTGCAGCCTCTGCCGCATCAAACACCTGGAGTGTTGCATTGAATACAAGTGGTGTAGTTCCAAACATTAATGCTTGGAATCATGTAGCAATAGTACGAAATGGATCAACATGGACATTATATTTAAATGGTAATAGTGTTCAAACAACTTCAAGTAGTGTAAGTATAACGACACAAACAGGTGGTATGTATATTGGATATTATCCTTATTTCACAGGTGGCGCACGTTCGTTTAACGGATATATGGATGAAATTAGAATCACTATGGGTATCGCAAGATATACTAGTAACTTTACGACACCTGGTGCAATGACAACTCAATAATATACCAACACTTTAACTACTGATAAGTACTAGTGATGAATGTATTTCAACTCAACTATGAAGCCAGACTCAGTAGCTGGTATGAACTAAGAGTACAATTAGAAAACTCTGATTTAGAAAACATGTGCGTAGAGATAGATAAATGGTGGCAACATGCCCCATTAGTCACGCACCATTTACACCTACTTGACAGTGAAAGTTGGCCCGATCCTTGGGAACTTTTGGTAGAAAACACCTATTGTGAGGTTGCAAGAGCACTAGGAATGTGTTATACTTTGTTATTACTAGGTGTAGAATGTGTTGAAATAGCAGAAGCAACTAACAGTTTGGGCGATGATGTGGTCATAGTCCTAGTTGATAACGCAAAATATGTGATGAATTACTACCCAAACATGGTACTAAGTATATCATCACACGATTTTAACATCAAGCGCACGGTCAGTTTAGACAAAATAAAAACAAAAATTTAAGGTAAAAGATAATGAATAACACCAACGTAATTAAACGTGATGGGACTAGTGTCCCTCTAGATATTTCAAAGATACAAAGACAAGTTAGTTACGGATGCAAGGGGATAGAAAATGTATCTCCTAGTATGATAGAAATCAAAGCACAAATTGAGTTACATGATGGCATGACAACTGAAACAATTGACGAACTATTGCTTAAAGCAATGGTTGACTTGATTGATGAAACAGAAAACCCAGATATTAACAACGTCAATTATCAATATGTAGCAGGACGTCAAAAGGTCTCAATGCTACGTAAAGAAGTATATGGTACATATTCACCACCAAGACTATACGAGATTGTAAAGAAGAACACTGACTTGGGTATGTATACCCCAGAACTATTACAATGGTATACAGAAGATGAGTGGGATATAATTGACTTATTCATTGACCATAGCAAGGACGAAAATTATACCTACGCGGCTATCGCACAACTTGCAGAAAAGTACTTAGTTCAGAACCGTGCTACTGGTCAAATCTTTGAGACACCTCAAGTACGTTATGCAATTGCAGCCGCCACTGCATTCCATAATGAACCAAAAGATAAGAGACTAAAATATGTTAAAGAATATTATGAATGCGCTAGTGAAGGGCATTTCACATTGGCTACCCCCGTTCTTGCTGGTCTTGGTACAACTACTAAACAATTTAGTAGTTGTGTACTTATATCGTCCGATGACACACTAGACAGTATCTTTGCTGCTGGTGAAATGATGGCTAAGTATGCTAGTAAACGTGCTGGCATTGGCTTAGAACTAGGACGCATTCGCCCACTAGGTGCACCTATTCGTAACGGTGAAATCAAACATACTGGCATGATTCCTTTCTTAAAGAAATGGTTTGGTGACTTGCGTAGTTGCAGTCAAGGCGGTGTGCGTAATGCAAGTTGTACAGTTACATTCCCTATCTGGCACTATCAGTTTGAAGACTTAATTGTATTAAAGAACAATCAAGGTACAGAAGAAACTCGTGTACGACAAATGGACTACTCAGTAGTCACAAGTAAGTTTTTCTTTAACCGTTACAAGAACCAAGAAAATATCACATTGTTTGACCCACATGAAGTACCTGATCTTTATGAAGCATTCTATCGTGATACAGAAGAATTTGAAAAATTATACACAATGTATGAACACAAACGTGGCATCAAAAAGAAAGTGTTGCCAGCAGTTGAAGTGTTCAAAAACGGTATTCTCAAAGAACGAACAGATACAGGTCGTATCTATTTGGTCTTTATTGACAATGTAATTAAACAAGGGCCTTTTGATACAAAACTAGACCCTATTTACCAGAGTAATCTATGTCAAGAGATACTATTACCCACAAAGCCATTCCAACGTATTGAAGACGAGGCAGGTCGTATTGCCCTCTGTACATTGGGCAGTCAGAACTGGGGAGCGTTTAAGACGCCCCAAGAAATGCGTAAGAGTGCTAGGGTACTAGTAAGAAGTTTAAGTAATCTCCTTAGCTATCAAGACTTCCTTTCTGTGCAAAGTAAGTTAGCTAACTTAGACTTTGAGCCTCTTGGTATAGGTATTACAAATTTAGCTTACTGGCATGCAAAACGCAGTTTCAAGTATGGGACACCAGAAGCACTAGCAGAAGTAAAACGCTGGATGGAACATCAAGCATTCTATCTAACAGAAGCAAGCGTAGAACTAGCACAAGAAAAAGGTGCATGCGGTAAAAGTCAGCAAACATTCTATGGTCAAGGTATTTTCCCTTGGGAACGTAGAAGTGAGGGTGTTAACGAATTAACAGACTTTACTCCAAGCACTACATTAGATTGGGAAGGCTTGCGCCAAAAATTATTGAAGTATGGTATTCGTAATGCTACACTAATGGCTGTAGCACCAGTAGAGTCCAGCAGTGTTGTGTTAAACTCCACCAACGGTATTGAAATGCCGATGGAATTGATTAGTGTTAAGGAATCTAAAGCTGGATCGTTTGTGCAGGTTGTACCAGAGTACAAACGACTAAAGAACCGTTATCAACTAATGTGGGATCAAAAAGATTGTGCAGACTATCTTAAAACAGCAGCAGTATTGGCAGTATATATTGACCAATCACTAAGTACTAACACATTCTATAACCCTGCATATTTTGAAGGCGGCAAAGTTCCAGGTACATTGATTAGCAAGAACATTATGCTTGCATGTAAATGGGGAATCAAAACTCTATACTATAGCTTAATCAATAAAGTAGGTAGTAAGGCTCAATTGAATGAACAAGATAATGTTATCCCGTTTGTTAAACAAGATTCAGTTGAGTTAGAAGATTTTGACTGTGAAGCATGTAAACTTTAAGGTTAAATATGATAGACGCATACAATATTAGTTATATGTTAATGGATTCATGGCGTAAGTATGCTATGCGTTCTAGTGGGTCAATTTCAAAATTAGGAACAGTTCCTGTTTATGTAGAAGTAAACGGTGAACTGAAACTTATCACAGACCTCGTTGAAGACGACGGTAAGATTTTATTAAAGACAGAATAATGGACGATCTAGTAACTGAATCAGTGTCAGCAGATGACACTATCAAAAGCCTTCTCCTAAGTCACGGTATCACCGATGATTTAGTAATTGAGAACGAAGAAGAAAAAATAATGGTTATCATGGCATTAACACAGACTGATATTATCGCTGTAAAGATTGATAACGAGGGTGCATTGTGCATCCAATATGAAGGTGAAAATTGGGAGAATAATAGTGAGCATTGAACAATATAATTTAACAAAACAAACAAACTATCTACAACGAAAAATGTTTCTAGACCCTGCAGGGCCTGTAACTGTACAAAGGTTTGAAGAAGTCAAGTATCCACGCATTGCTAAATATGAAGAAACAGCACGTGGCTTCTTCTGGGTCCCAGAAGAAATCAGTTTAACGAAAGACAAGATTGACCACAAAGAATCTAGTGATGCTATCAAGCATATCTTTACTAGCAATCTATTACGTCAAACAGCATTAGACAGTATTCAAGGTCGTGCTCCTAGTCAAGTATTCAGTCCTGTTATCAGTATTCCAGAACTAGAAGCATTAGTAAGTAATTGGAGTTTCTTTGAGACAAACATACATAGCAAGAGTTATTCACACATTATTCGTAACATCTACGGAGTTCCAAAAGAAGAATTCAACAAAATCCACGATACCCAAGAAATCATCGGGATGGCAGCTAACGTTGGAAAGTATTACGAGGAGTTACATCAACTTAATTGTCGTAAAGAACTCGGAGAGGATGTTGATGTTATATCGCATAAAAAAGCGATTTGGCTTGCCCTTCATGCGTCATATGCGCTTGAAGCATTACGCTTCATGGTCTCGTTCGCAACAAGTTTAGCAATGGTAGAGAACAAGATTTACATAGGCAATGGGAACATTATCTCATTGATTTTACAAGATGAATTACTCCACACAGAATGGACAGCTTGGCTTATCAACAATGTCGTCAAAGACGATATTGACTTTATACAGATTCAGGCTGCTACATATCGTGACGTTTATGATTTGTATATGGAGGTCATTAATGAAGAAAAACAGTGGGCTGACTATCTATTCAGTAGGGGTGTCGTTATTGGACTCAACGCCGACATTCTCAAGGATTTTGTTGACTTTACTGCTTACACCAGACTTAAAGACATTGGTATAAAATATAACGAATCTTATCCAAAACACAGTCCTATTCCATGGTTCAATAAGCATGTGAATATCAACAAAAAGCAAAGTGCTTTACAAGAAACAGAATCAACTAACTACGTTATTGGCGTTATGAGTGACATAGTTGAATTCGATGAATTACCGCAACTATAAGGAAATATTATGGCAGCTTGGCATCAATTCCCATCACCTAAGTTTCCGAATGATCCCTGGAACATGCCCAAGTTTGGTATGTTATGCTTAGTTGGATCAACTGAAAACGACCCCAACCCAGTGCAGGGAGTATATGTTTATCCTGACTTTGGGAACACACTATTTGTAACTCCTGACAAGGATCAAACACCTATTGATATTAAATCAGGGTATTGGTGCGAGCCAGGATTGACAGAGCATTTTGTATATCATATTCATAGATAAGGAGAAAATAATGAAAGCAATTGTATGGAGTAAGTATCATTGCCCATATTGTGACCAAGCGAAAGCATTGCTCACAAGTAAGGGTATTGAATTTGAAGAACGTAAAATCGGCGACGGTTATACAAAAGAGGATCTACTAGAAGCAGCCCCTACAGCACGTTCAGTTCCACAAATCTTTTTAGATGGTGAATTGATCGGTGGGTTCACTGAACTCAAAACAAAACTAACAGAAGGCATTTAATGGAAACAGGAAAAATCTACACATTTAAGTTGAACAGTGGTGAAGAAGTCATTGGAAAATATATCGACCAAGTTGATAATTATATGACAATTCAATCACCTGTAAGCATTATGGCAGGACCAAAAGGGGTTCAACTAATGCCCTCAATGTTCACTGTAGACCCAGACAGTCAAGTTACGCTAAATATTAATAGTGTTTCAATTTATGCTGACACGGACGAAAGCGTTCAAAACAAGTATATTGAAGCAACAACAGGAATTCAAGTTCCTGACAAGAAAATATTAGTAGGATAATATGGCAAAATTAAGTCGTAAGGGTGATAGAAATCAGGAAGGTGGTGCGATTATCCGCGGCGCTGGTACTGTGTTTGCTAACGGAATAAATGTCGGACTACACGTTAGTAAAATTACACCACACGCTCCATGGGGTGACAGTCACGGACCACATGAAGCAGCGACAACAACACAAGGATCTCCAACTGTTTTCGCCGAGGGAGTACCCGTACTCCGTGTAGGATCAGGAAACAGTTGCGGGCATTCTATTGTTGAAGGTAGTCCCGACGTATTTGTACCATGAGTTTATCAGGACAACATACACCCCTACAGTTAAACACATTTGCTAGTCTGTTACAGAACCAAGGCTTGAATATCAACGCCAATGCAGTAACATACATGGGTTCTAGCAACAGTGTCAGTAACTATACGTATGGAACAATAACTACGGGTACAGTACTAGATAAACTAACAAAAGCAATTAGATTAGGTTATGGACTGATCGGTAGTGGTGCAAGTCATATATCACAAGCAACATACAATAATCTAATTAGTATCGGATCCGCAGATATTCCAGCATTAGGAAATAGTGTTCCATCAAGTTATACAGGAACATATACTGGTGAATTAACTAGTTATGGATTCTTAAGATTATTTTCACTACAAGCATATAACGAATTTTATTTGAATAATGGAAGTTACAGTGATTTCCTACAGTCATTTAGTGTTTGTCATAGTTATGCAGTTCAACAAAACAACTTAATTAATAGCATGATTGCTAGTCAAACATTCATGGATGGTGCATACAGCAACATGAATGACTTAACCACAGGTGATATCACAGGTGTAACACTAGCGACACTATATTGGGGACAAGATTTAATTGCTAGTGGACGATCTATTGATTTGAGTAGTATTGATAGATTTGGTAGTCCTGACGTATTACTAAAAACATTAAGCAAAAACAAAGCAATTACACCCGCGGTAAGTTTAGCATTATTAAGTGCGGGATTAGAAACGTCACAGATACTAGATATTATTAATAGTAAAACTACACCCACCCCAGATCAACAAAAACGCATCTATCTAGCATTACATGTAATATTAGGTAAAGACTTATCGGACGTTTGTACAATACTTAACTGTCAAACACCTAATCTCAATACACTAGCGGATTTACTAGATCCTAAGAAACTATTCCCTAACAGTTATACAACACTAACTGTCCCAGTATATAACACTAGCAAAGTACCTACAAATAGCAAAACATACTATTTGATTTACACAAACACGGGGGTTAATAAACTACCCGGATACAATTTTGGTAGTTATTTGACTGGTGTATTACCCGATGATATTGCATATGCTTGTGGTGCATTCAGCACAAGCATGATGCAGATTAAACATATTCAATCCACGAATATTGAAAACTTCAGCCAAGTTGTCACACACTTGGAAAACGTATCAGATTTAACAATACCTAACAGTTCAAAACCAACAGGAGATCATGTTGCTGGTGCAGTATCAATCATAGCATTAGGATCGGGACCTAACGGTACATACACAATGGGTGACTTTTTTGGTGCAATGACGGATGTACACTATGATTGGATGAATTTACAGCAACAAATCATTGGATTACAGTCAACTACATTAATTACAATATATAATGAAATATACACGCTACTCAATGGCTCTAGTCCATATACGGGGCTACAGGCTCTTATTGATGCAGCAAACACAGAAATACACAATATTAGCCTTGCTAATGCACAAGCAGCACAGAATTTGAATTCTTTGTATAGTCAATTTGGTGACTATTTACTAAAAGAACAAAACGCTAGGAGTTTAGCGATTTCCAATCCTAGCGGTATAACTTCTACCACGAATGATGTTTCAGCTTTCATAGATAGCTTAAATCAATATGGTACTCAAACTGAGGATGATGGCACTGTTCTCATACTTGAGTCAATCGCAGACCAGACTAACATAGGAGGAAACAGTCTAATAGGTGCTATGCGTGAGATCCGTAACGCAACTCGCTTAGGATTAGCAGGATTAAGATTGGATAACGATATTCAAACGAATACACTTCAATTGCCTAGGGTTCCAGGAACCACTAGCGGAGAAAGTCCTGTATCAAATTATACTGGTATTATAAATAACGTTCCTATTATTACAGGTGCCAGTACAACGCCGGGAAGCCTAGGAGGTAGTCCCGCAACATCACTAGTTCCCACCAATTTAAGTATCTTTGATACCGGTGTAAAACCTAGTGTTCTCTCTCCTGCAAGTGCAGTTGATACAACAGTGTTGTGCAATTGTGATTGCTGGGACTTAATAAAATGATTATCTAATCATTAAAATTTAGGAGTCAATTATGACATACATAAACATTATTAAAATGTTTCTGTTGTTGCCTATAATTGTAACAGGTACATATCTGGCGAATGTGTACAACAAAATGCAACAACCGATCCCAAAAGAGCCAGTCAAGGTGGCTAAAGTTGTGGATCAAAAACAATTAAGTTGTTTAGCGGACAACATCTACTATGAAGCAGGCTCGGAAATAACTGAGGGCAAAGCTGCCGTCGCTCGTGTAGTATTAAACCGTATTAACAACGGAGGATTTGGGTCAACACCATGTAAAGTTGTATACCAAATGACACAAGTAAAACAAATCAATACTGATACAGAAGAACCATTTTGGATAAAAGTCTGTCAATTTAGTTGGGTTTGTGAGGGTAAGGGTAACCCAAACAAACGTGACCCACGTTACCAAAAGAGTTTACAGGTGGCATATGATGTGTTAGCATATGATGCATATAAGGATATAATTCCACGTAGTGTATTATATTTTCACAACACAAGCATAACACCTGATTGGCCGCATGAAGTTGTGAAGAAAATAGGAAATCACATATTCTATAGAAAATCGCATAAACATGGACATAACCAAACGCATAAATATAACACGGTCACCACAACGCAATCTTTTCCAGAAGAAAAGGTATAAGGATAAGTTGCTATTAGATCCAAATAATGAAGTTGCAAAAGATATGTTAGAAAATATAGATTTTGAAGAACATCGTAAATTAGATTTGGAAAATGACCCAGAGTGGCGTAAAGACAATTTAGAATATGACTTGCGTACCAATGAATATATGGTAAATAAAGTTAGAACTGATATAGTCTATGCCCAACATCTGTATGCTGCATTGTGTAACAACGACTATCAAAAGAATGATGTGTGGCCTATACTACAGGATAAACGCTGGAGTTGCAGTTGGCGGTATGCTGGTGGCATACTTGCTAACATGTGCGGTGAGGGCGATTACATGGATTGGTACTGTAGTGGAATTACCTCGTCTACGGATATAACTGATGAAGAATTTGCCCAAATGACAAAAGAAAGGCAAGAAAGTTACCTAACAAGTAAACGGTTTGTCAGTGAAGGCGTTATAAGTAGTGAGATACTTGAAGATTTGTTTAATTTGGGTTGGAAGCCCGTAGGAGATAACAATGAGTTTTAAAAAGATTTTAATTGGTACTACACTATTAATTAGTGTTTCAGCGTTTGCCCAACATGGACATTGGGAACGTCACGGTGGTGGTTGGGGCTGGGTAGCTCCTGTAGTTATCGGTGGCGCAATCGGCTATGAACTAGCACGTCCTGTAGCACCTGTAGTTATTACTCAGCAACCACCGGTTGTTATTCAACAACCGCAAGTTGTGCAAACACAAAACTGTAGCCCATGGACTGAAATTCGTAACCCTGACGGTACTGTAACTGTTACCCGTACTTGCACACAGTAATTTGTTAGCACAGACGTACTATATTAAATAGTTGATGGCATTTAATATAAACGACTATTTTAACGAAATTAAACCCAACTTGGTTGAAGTAGAGACTAAAGTTGGGAGTATGGCAGTATATAACCATGACCAAATCATTAGCACAGCATTATTGTTGTATGGTGAATATTGTCATGCAGAAGTAGATATACTCTGTAGATATCTCAATAATAAATCCGTTTATTTAGACGTTGGAACTAATATTGGCTATCAGTTACGTGCAGTATACTTTCAATCAAAAGCAAACTGTATTGGATTTGAGCCACACATCACACATTTTACGGTTGCAGCATACAACTGTCAACATTTCCCCATTAAGATTATCAATAGTGCGTTAGGTAACGGTAAGGGTAAAACCATTATCAGCGACTTTGACTTAGAAGTAACTAGCAATTATGGGGAAGTTCATATCTGTGACGAGGGTATTGAAGCAAATATATCACGCATAGACGACTTGAAACTAGCGGGGTTAGACGCAATTAAGATAGACACTGAGGGTACGGAACTTGATGTACTTAAGGGTGGATTAAGAACTATTAAAAAGTATCGTCCAGTTATATTATTTGAAGCTAACACAGATTATACAAAATCCGTAAAGTACTTAGAAAAGCAAAATTATAGTTTTTATTGGGTCAGTTGTAGATATAGCCCAATGAGTGCTAACTTTAAAGGAAATATGAATAATCCTTTTGGACGTGCGGGAAGCACAAACATATTAGCAGTACCCGTTGAACGTGAGCAACCTACAGATTTATTGCCCCTAGTTGGTGGTGAGAATCATAGTGAAACAGTCACACGAATAGAAAATTACAAGTTAGTATTTTAAATGATAATACACAAAATACATGATAATTCCAACAGTCACGTGATGAAACTACTAACTGACGAGTTTAGTACAATCACGGATACTGATATCATCAAAAACTATCATCCAGACTATATGAATGAACCCAGCAACATCTTTTATATACTGAATGATAGAAATGGAAGATATCACAATGGGGCATATTATGTTATTGAAGAAGATGGATTTGTTGCTAGTGCAGGATATAATGAGTACGACCAAGACACAATATTAGCCATAACACGCATGTATGTGTCAGTTAATTATAGGGCTAAGTTTTATATAGGAAAATATGTCTTGCCCACTATACTTGAAGACACAAAACACTATAGTAAGATTTGGATAACATTCAACGACTATAATCATATATTGTATCAGTATTTTGTAAGAACTAGTCAGGATAAACGAACCGGCTTATATGCACCCTGGCCTGATATCTATAAACAATTTAAACCCATAGGAAAAAAGACAATAAATCATACTGAGCAGTATGTAGTTGAAAAGAGGAACATATGACAGACCAAGAAAAGATTGAATTTTTGCAGACAGCAATCAAAGAGTTGTTTAACCGTAGTGTAAACATAAGTCCTGACAACTTATTGATTGACCTAAAACTAGACTCACTAGATATTGTCGAGTTACAAGTATATTATGAAGAACAGTCCGGTATTGAGTTATCTGACGATACCAAACTGGTTACCGTTAAAAACTTAATGGATTTGATGAAATGAACTATACGTTCAATAACCACTTAAAATATACGATAGGTGGCAGACTTTATGGAGCAAGAACTAGTCCAACGGAAAAGTTTGAAGTATCTGTGGGTCAAATTGATGTTGAACAATATAAAAATAGTACGTTCCGTGACGAGTTATTACGAACCGCAGATTTAGTCTATAAAGACTATGGTAAAGACTTTGCATTGTTTCTAAGTGGTGGTACTGATTCTGAGATTGTTTTAAGAAACTTTTTAGATATTGGGGTTAAACCACAATGCTATACGATTTGTTTTGAGAATGAATATAACAGAACCGATGTTAATGAAGCAATAGACCTAGCTAAGGAATTAGACGTTAAATTAAATATCATTGACTTTAACGTAAAAGACTTTCTATACAGCGGGGAAGCAAGTGAGTTTGGAAACAAGATACAATGTACACAGATTACATATCTTATGGTCTATCGTTGTATCAAACAGTTGGGTTTGCCCAGTGTCATGGGCGGAGAATTATTACTTAAACGAAACATATATACTGAACCGACTACTTGGTACTATTGTTTCCGTGAAAATGAAGATGCTAGTGCAATTAGATTCAGTGAAACATACAATATCCCATTGGTCAACGAATGGTTCAGTTATACCCCTGAACTAATGTTGTTCTATTTAGAACAACAAGCTATACACAGTTTGGTCAACGAAAAATACAATTATAAATTAACTTCGGTAAGTAGCAAAAATGCTATTTTAAAACAGTTATTACCCGAAATCCGTGTACGTAAAAAGACGCATGGATTTGAAAAGTTATTGGGTTTTAACTATGAAGCATATAGACAATTATCCAGTGAGCAAATTCCCAGACTTGAGCAAAGTTTAGATGGCATCGAATTCTATACACTATTAGATAGGTTAAAAGGTAATGAAGGTAATTAAGTTATCAAGTGAGCACGTAAACACAGTTAGACCATTGTTTGAGGGTCCTAACTTCATGGGCGTGGATAGTACAACCAACTATTTTATAGATAGTACAGAGAACTTTGTTGACTTTTACCATGAAGCATTTTGTCACGCATACTTAACCAATTTAACTAACTATCAAAGTTTTGCGGTATTGGATGACAATGATACAATTGAGTGCTTGATTGCGTTTTATGAGAGTATTGACGATGCCAGCTGGTACTGGACTCAAATACGTAGTAGAGGGAACAAACATGCAATTAGATTATGTTTGGACAGTGTAATTGACTATAATGAAAACAACAATAGATTTAAGTTCTATAGCATGTTTCCTAGCAAATATATTGAGTTATACCGTAGATTAGCATTCAGCGAAACAAACCGTGAACGCTATGATAGTTTTGATGAATATTTGGTTGAGCCAAGAACACAGTGCCCGTTTAGTCTAGCATGGCATATATTGTACAATAGAACATTAGTTCCTGTAGAAACAGTAGTTCGCTGCACATACTTAAAAAGACAATATAGAAACACTGTTCCTAACTTGGGGAAACTATAATGCCGGTGATTAAACTAGACCAATCACACAGAGAGTTATGCAAAGATATATTTAACCATGATAAATTCATGGGTTTGGAAGTGAATGAGCAGGTTAATAATGTACTTTATGATAGATTTTGCAATACATATCTATTTGACTTAAAAAACTTCCATTGTTTTGCGAATGTAATTGATGAACAAATCAAAGCACTGATTACCTTTTATGAGAGTGTTGACGAACCCGCTTGGTATTATACACTGTACAGAAGCATGGGTGATAACAACTTGTTGCGTGAAGTATTAGATACAGTCATAGAATATAACGAAAAGAACGGAAGATTGAAGTTTTACACACTTGTGCGTAGTAACCATTCAAAGTTACTTAGAAGATTTCATTGGAGTAAATACAATAATGAGCGTTATGGATATTTTGATGAGTGTCTAGTTCCTGCAAGACATAAAAGCTATTACAATAATCACTGGGAATTGTTGTTTAAAAATATCTTGTTACCAGAAGATTCTGTTGTACGTTGTAACTTTCTCAAGCAGGAATATAGAAAAACATTGCCGATAGGTGGGAATTTATGAATTTAAAGAGTGTTGCACAAGCGTTTTGGTTTCAGTTCTTTCCAGCAATATTGCTAGGATCGACAACCATCGTGTTATTGTGCATGGGTATTATTCCAATATACTATTTGTGTTATACATTTATCATGTGGGTATTGGTATGTGGATTGGGCATTGCTGTAGGATATCATAGGGTATTTGCACATAGAACACATAAACTTCCACAATGGAAAGAAAACATTATATTATTCTTTGCGGTGTTTGCAGGTCAAGGTGCAAGCATATTTTGGGTGGCTATGCATAGAGGATATCATCATCCATACAGCGACACAATAAAAGACTATCATAGTCCAGTTGCATATAACAAATTTACTGCATTTGTGGGCTGGTATTTTAGAATTACTGAAACTGAGAACCTTGTTAACTTAAAGGGTTCTATTGACTTGTTACGCAAAAAGAACCATCTATTCTTCCACAACTATTATAAAAGAATACTATGGGGTGTTCCTTTATTAGTTGCATGTATTGACTGGAAGTTTGCATTGACTGGATTCTGTCTAGTCACTATGATTGGATCACTACAAGATAATCTTGTAAATGTCTATGGGCATTACAAGGGACTATTAGGTTATAGAAACTTTGAAACCAGAGATAACTCACATAATAACTTTATTCTTGGATATCTAGCATGGGGACAGGGCTGGCACAATAATCACCATTATGCCCCCTCATCATTTGACTTTGGATCAGGTGTAAGCGGAAAATGGTACGAGTTTGATCCTTGTAGGTTACTAAAACCTTTATTATAATGGATACATTCTATAACAATTGGTTTGTACATGGGTACAACAATGACCCAACGATAACCAAAAGACAAACAAAAACTGATAAGTTCTGTGTTGAGTTTGAACAAAATACCAATGATATTCTACCATTGCGTGAAGCAGTTAGACATAACAATAACTGTATCAAAGAATGTGCAGGGGATAGTGATATCTATGTGATGCTAAGTGGCGGGTACGACAGCCAATCTATCGCCAAAACAATGGTCGAAGATAATATAAAATTCACAGCATTAACGTTTGATTTTGGAAGAAACTTAAACGAGTTTGATGTGTCTGAAAGCAAAAGATTATGCGACCAGTATAATATCCCACTAAAGATTGTGTCCTTTGACTTAATTGACTATTTCAGTACAGGAGAGTTTAAGCAATATTGCGAAATGACACACTGTAACTATCAATATAACTATGTGTACATGCATGGGTTACGTGATATCAATGGGGTAGTTGTTAGTGGGCATGGTGACCAAGAGTTTGAGTTCAATGATAACGGTAAGTATTGGGTATTTGAAGAACAACTATTCACTATGTTTGAATATGTAAAACATAGTAAAATGGATAGGTACATACGCTATCATGCATTTACCAAAGAATTGTGGTATAGCACGTATGAACTGTATTGGAAACACTTGACTAACAAAAAAGAACACTATACAATAAAGACTAGATTATACAATGATTTAGGATTAACTGAGCGTGTTAAATATACAGGGTTCGAGCCGTATGTAACAGATATCCTTGACCCATATAAACAGTTAAGACATTCGGTGCATAGGTATTTGATAAATCGTTTTCCTAGCTCACAGAATGATATTGAAAACTTACTTGCTGAAAAAGCAACAGGTGACTTATTTTTAGTAAAATGTTAAATCACATTCCAAAATACGTTTGTTTCAGTTTTGTGCCATTTGTGATGGCGAGTTTAGTTACGGTTGTTTTATACTGCATTGGTGTCATACCCACATACTATCTAATCTATACACTGATTGGATGGATATTGATACCCGGTCTAGGATTAGCAGTGGGCTATCATAGAATGTTTTCACATCAAAACTATCAGAATATTCCATTATGGAAAGAAAACATTATATTGTTTCTTGGAACATTGTCAGGACAGGGTTCAAGTATCACATACTCAGCACTACATCGTGGATATCATCATCCATACAGTGACACAGAGAAAGATATACATAGCCCAATACATGGTAAATACAATAGCTTTATAGGATGGGCTACAAAACTAACTGAATCAAATCCCGTCATCAAGTTAAAGTTTGCGGGCAGACTATTGAGTAAAAGTAACCATGTTTGGTTTCACAAACATCACTTAAAAATAATGTATATTGTTCCATTAACAGTTGCATTGTTTGACTGGAAACTAAGTCTAGCACTATTATGCTTACCTGCAGGTATTGCTATGCTACAAGATAACACGGTCAATGTATTCTGTCATATAAAGACATTTATGGGATATAAAAACTTTGAAACAAAAGACAATTCAGAGAACAATTTTATTCTAGGTTATTTGGGCTGGGGACAGGGCTGGCACAATAATCATCATCACGATCCTAAAATGTTTAGTTTTAGAGTAACGTGGTATGAGTTTGATCCCTGTGTTATTTTTATACCATTACTAAAATGATAGTTGGAATCGGAACAGACATTACAAACAGTGATAGGTTTCAAGTTGACGGGAAACCTAAAGATAAACTTGCACTAAAGATAATGACCTTTAGAGAGCATGTTATATATTGTACATTACCTGATAACTTAAAGATAATTTATCTTGCAAAGATTTGGTCTATTAAAGAAGCAGCAAGCAAAGCATATGGTACGGGTATTGGTAAGTTATTGTACTGGACAGATATTGAAGCATCCAAAGACCAATTGGGTAAACCTACATTAAGACTAATAAACTATCCCAAGATAAATGCACATGTTTCTACATCGGATGAAAAGAACATGGTTGTTTCTATGGTGTTATTAGAGACTGACTGACTAGTGTGTTTAAATAAACAATCAACATAACTGATATCGTTGTTTGTAAATACCAATTCAATTTTGATTCGTGTCGTTTCGACATTTTCTACACTGTGAAAAACTCTTGGGTTCCAGTAGTACCAGTTATCGGGTTCTAATATCTGACACTACTGGTTTCACTTTGTTATAGCGAATAATATCACTATATTCTTTGTCGTTGTTTTTCTTATCGTATAACACAGTTTCTACGTTTGAGCCACCGGTATCAATCACATAGCTAAATGCAACCTTTCTATCCTGATCTGTGTGTACGGGGAAACACGCAACACTATCTCTATAGTTTGTAACACATAACACCAGACTCATTAGTTCTCTACCTATGATAGGTTGTATATGTTGATTAACATAATCTGACAATATATCATCATGTGGGATTCTTATTCTGTCAACATAGTTATAATCACTGTGATATCTTTTACAAATTATTCTAAACTTATCATCAAACTCACCGGCAGAAACTAAATTCCTGACATGGTTTTTAACATCGTCAGTAAGTTTAGGTAGATTCAGTGTATAGAAGTTATAATCAATATCCGAATTCATTTTCTTTTACATGTTCAAAAAAGGGAGCAATTTTAAAGTCTGGTGTAACTCTACCCCTTCTCATGCTACCTGGATCAGGGATATCACTATCTTCGGGTGACCAGTCAGTTACTTTGATCCAAATCTTTGAGTCAGGAACTTGGAATAGTATGTTATGATCTTCCTCATATCCATCAATTACATTGTTTTCTTTTGCTTTTACTGGATCGACTCCCGCAGTAGTTGCAACTAGATTAATCAAATCATCGTATGAATAGTTTTCATCTTTTTCTAATGAATATCTACCCAATTGACCTACGTTTCTAAAACGTATCACAATCTTGGTATCAAGTTCTTTTGCCATTTGAATCAGTCTACCCACAGCAAGTTCATTGACACCCTTCATAATCAAACAATTGATATTAACAAACATATTCATTTCGGCACAAAGTTTCAGTGCCTTTACTTTACGTTTGGCACACATTAAATTGTCTGTTTTTAAGTATAGACTATCTAAGTCTGCACCATTCATGCTGAGAGATAAAACTCGTAACCCACTATCAATCAACTTTTTCACATAGTCTTTGTTTGCTAGTTTCAATCCATTAGTGTTTAGCATAGGTCTATGACCCAAACTACGAATCATTTTAATGATTTGTGGTAAGTCTTTTCTAACTGTAGGCTCTGCACCAATAATACGAATCTCAGTACGCTTTTTAAATTTACTAATGCATTCTTCAAGTTTAATAATGTCCATGTCAGGTATATCACGATTAGGGATATAACAGTTGACACATTCCATATTACAGCGATGTGTAACATCAACTGCAACATACGTAAACTCATGTTCTTCGGGTTCGTAATATTTCATATCTTAGCTTGGTTGATTAAGTCAATCAAATCATCTTGACTTGTATAGTGTTCGTATACTGATAAGTTTACACTTAGCGTTAAACGATCCTCTGATCCTTGATTAGTAACTGCATGATTGCGCCCAGTATCAAACCAATAGAAGTTGCCATCTGCTGGAATTTGAAATTTCTCGCCCTCAATTTGAAACCAAACATCATCATTAGAATATATTGCAGCATGTACTCTAATTTGTTGATAGTATGGAAAGTCAACATGTGCAGGAACAACTCCCCTAGGTCTTAAATTAAGTAGTCTGCATTTTGTAGTTGTTGTATGGAACTTGTTAATAACCTCAGCAATGTAACCTCTGTATGCTTTAGTTGGAGTGTTAAACAGTTTTTCATTCAGTACAGGAAGTTTATCTGGACCTTCAGTACCCTCACCAAAATAAGTTTTGAATGTGTCTCTGATATGTATTTCGTTTGTGTTAGATGGTGCATCTTCATAAGCAAACAATCTCATACCATCATACTCTGGATTCTCAATGTTTGGTCTAGATGTTAAACACAATCCTTCATATGTTAAACGTTTGCGACCATCAGGTGTTAACACAAATGGTTTAAAGGGAAAATCTTCTTTGAGTAATTCAACTTCTTGTCTAAGTTTCTCTAAATCAAAACTATAATAGTCGGGTAACTTACACATTTTGATACGTGGTCTTTCCCATTCTGTTTTTGGGCTATACCAGTTTTGTTCGTATCTTGTTTCTTGTGTAGTGTCAATATCTATGTTAATCATTTCTGCCTCTGTATCATTCTAATAAAATACCATCCCCAATCAAACTCGTTTTTGAATATTGATAGTTTTGCCATATTGGGAAACTTATGATGGTTGTTATGTAATCCTTCTCCTGCACTTAGTAATGCAACGATGGTGTTGTTTGTACTTTTGTCCTTTGTCTCAAAGTTTCTATAGCCATATTTATGACATATTGAATCTACCATGCCTGTGCTATGAAACAAAAACATACTAGGTATACTATAGAACAACATACCTACTAACGGGTCAATAGAATAAAGTACAATAATGTATAGTAATAAAAACTTTATATAGTGTTTGTGAATAGTTTTGATTGTGTTGTTCTTTGTAAGGTCTGAAACAACTGAACCACTGATCTTAAGATTATTCCAATTATGAATGTAACTGTTAAAGAACCCTATGGCATGTGGACTTTGATGGTCATTGACTTCATCAGAAGTTGCATGATGTATTCTATGTGCAGCTACCCAAGTAATAGGTGTTCCAACAGTAGCAGGTACACTTATGAATAGCATAACCTTTTCCCAGAACGGTGTTGTGTTATATGATTTGTGAGTGAAGTATCTATGTAATCCTGCTGAAACACCTATGCCACCATAGACGTTGTACATGATAAACGGAATCAACATATACCAATATGAGTATTGTGAAAATAAAAACCAAACTAAGACGCAATGATTGAAGATGTGAATCACATTCAATTGCGTTTTAAGATTCATAGTTTACTTGTTGTTGATTTTGTTGGCAACGTATTCATATAGTTTTGCAAACGTAGTCAACTGATTCTCGTCTTCTTCTTCGATTTTGATATTAAAATGGTCGTTGACTTCCATCATAATTTCAATGGTATCTAAGCTATCAATGCCTGCAGCTTTCCAATTTTTTGCGTTACGAATTACTTCAGGCGAAGTTGCGCTGAGTTTACAAATTAAGTCTAGTAACTCTTTTTCCAAATCCATGTTATGTTCCTTACGATATACTAGTATATATCATGTTAAGGACTGTTGGTAAAATTAGCTAATAGTTATTTCAAGAGAAACGTTTTTTGTGTCAACTGATGAGTTGAAGTCAGTTCCAAAAATAGTCATCAAATCATTTTTGTATTCATCGTAAGCACTACTAGAACTAAACACACCTACCCAATCATAACAAGTTTCAGATACTTGTTTCATTTCATTGACAAGGATGTTTCCAGACAAGTGATGCGGAACCTTCATTGTTTTTAGTGTTTCTAAATAGTCTTTTGGTTGTACTTTTGGATCTTTCAATATACCGTCACTAATCAACAAACTATAGAATGAATTGATGAAATCCAACATGTCCCCGCTAATGATGTATTTTGAGTCTTTGATTGTAAATTTTTTGTTAATAGTTACTTTTTCCATGATGATCTCCTAATGTATTTATCAAAATTTTCTCCTAGAATTCAATGCAGTAGCACTGCGAATGAACACAGGATTGTTTTGCCATGTTTCCCCTATTCTTAGTTTTAACATGTTGTTGAATGCATCAAAGTCAGATAATTCATTTGGCATTATTTTAGCTTCGGTCACATATACGTACTCTTGTAGTTTGGGTATGTACTTTTGAAAAATCGTCATAGCACGTTCACTGTTGTACTGACGTTCAGAGACAATGGTATAGAATTTGTAGTAGCCTCTACTCTCTGCATAGTCAATCAACAATTCCGTTGCACTGGCTACCCCGTTTTCTCTTAAGTTTAGATTTACTGTGCGTTTGTTTGTGATTAGACTAGACAGAAACCAGTTTGGAACACCCTTCCAGAATGTTCCTGTCACCGACGCAATCATCTTATCATCTTCCCATGTACCCGTAATACATACTAATGGGTTGGAAATCATTCGTTCAATTTGTTCTGGATCAGTCCATACATCAAATTTTTCATTGGGCTGATGTTTGTTCTGGGACAATTTTGCCTCACTATACATAGCAATTATGCTTGGTATATCATCTATTGTACATACTTTAGTTAACATGTTTTATTTAGTTTCATGGTTTATACAACACAAAAAACATAACTGTTGACAACTAAACAGAACCCTGTTACATTACATCATGGACTGAAAAATCAGTTAACGAAAACAAGTTGTATGTTTTGGGCAACAAGATTGAAAATAGTTGTTGACAACTAATCAAATCGGTAGTACACTACATACTTCAAAAACAAAAAGTGAAGAAAAACACTATAAAATTGAAAGAATTTTTAACCAGGACTAAATAGATTACTATGAAAACAATTATCTGTCAAACGCTGAAACATACAGGGATGTGGTCAACATTACCACAAGCTCAAGTGTCAGCCTTTGCGGGTAATAATGTACAACCCAGTATTCGCGGCTCAGAGTATAATGATCCAAGAATGCCAGGGAGTTTCATAGAAGGAGAGAAGATTCCAAGAATCTAATCTCAAAAAGAATCTAAGAAACCCCTGGGAAACTAAACAGTCTCAGGGGTTTTTGTTTGTGTAGTGAAAAAACAACGAAAGAGTTTGACAAGAAATGAAAGTTGAATTACAATCTGGCACTTCTGATAATGCGAATTGGTTGAAAGAAAATACGCTTACAGATGATGAAAGAAAAAAGTTGATTGAGGACAAGTTAATACGAGGTCTCAATCAGATAGAGTTAAACAGAAAAGTCCCAGTGACCGAGTAAGTTTAACAAGCGTGAATAGGCAACGAGAGCCGTAATACAGCGCATAAATGTATAGAATGGGCGGACAGTAGGATGAAGTCTATGGCGATAACGTAGATTGTAAAATCACTGGGTAGGGTATTAACCCTATCATAGCATGGATGTTGAAAGATACATCATGCTATTCTAAAACATACTGGCCCCGAGAGCAGTCCTAACCGACAGAGGGTACGGATCAAGTGTGTTTTAGAATAGTTGATGCGTGGAACATAAGCCCTCATGATGGGTGAAAGTACGCACTGCTTAGACATTGTTGGGGTGTAGTGTAATGGCTTATCACAGCGGGCTTTGAACTCGCTAATCTTGGTTCGATTCCAAGCACCCCTACCAACAAGTTATACCGTAGAGTTCAACTGGGGTTGATATCTCACTGTCTATGAGACTGCGGCGGGTTCGATTCCCGTCTACGGTGCCAGTATTGCCTCAATAGCTCAGTTGGTTAGAGCACCGTCTTGATAAGGCGGGGGTGCCTAGTTCGAATCTAGGTTGAGGCACCAATCATGCCCGGTTAGTTAAAAAGTATAACACACCCCTGATAAGGGTGAATCAGAGGAGCGTTACCTCTACTGGGTACCAATTTTTATTCCGTAGAATTCGAGCATGGTGCACGGACTTGACTGTTAATCAATGACTAGCTGGGATCGTTACCCAGATACGGAGCCAATTTTATCTGTGTGTAATGTCAGTCAGGTCAGACGGCTCGCCTTGGAAGTGAGAGGTCGCAGGTTCGAATCCTGCCACACAGACCAAACAATTTAATGGGGGCAGTAGCGGGCTACGGGTGATCCTTGCAAGATTGCTGACTAGAAGGGTTCAACTCCCTCGGCTTCCACCAAACAATACCTCCTTCGCCAAGTTGGTAAGGCATCGGATTTTGATTCCGACATTCGGTGGTTCGAGTCCATCAGGGGGTGCCAAATTATTTAAGGAGACTCATATGAGTTGGAATCAATCATTAGAAAAACATAAACAAGAGATTGAAGCATGGACAAAACTTTGTAATGTCTACAAGGAGTCTCTTTACTAAAGAAATTAGCGGAGTCGCTCTCCGCAAAGAAAGCACTGCGACCTTAGCTTGCCCGGGCGGTATGTCAGTTACGAAACAGTTGAGTAAAAGTCTCTATGGGTAGGCACAAATAAAAGAATTGATCGGAAAGCAAGAGCCGAAGAGTAGACACTAGCGGATGATGGGTCATCATGTCCGTATAAGTCGGGATAACTGACTAGTGGGGTAAGAGTCCCTAATGTGCTCAGAAATTTATATCCTGTTAGTTTATCGGTTAAGAACAGTGGCCTTTCAAGTCGCAGAGACGGGTTCGATTCCCGTACAGGATGCCATTTCATTTTGAAAAATCTTTTTTGCTTTTTCAAATGTGATAAAAGATGTTGTGCTAATCTCTTTTACAAACACAGAGATACACAACCTATCACTGGTTATATTAGATATGTCATGCGGTAAGCCCACTTGAACTATACTAGGAAAGCCAACACGCTGACTATGTATAAGTTCAACATCATCACGTTTGTAATATTCGTATGTGATGCCTATCGCACTTGTGTTGGTTTGTATGTTATCAACTTTGGGTTGATACCAATTCATCACACTATCACCGCCTCCGTATACCCAGTTGATTTTTGTTGCGTCAGTCAATCCTGGTGCATCTTTGTGAATGTTTGGGACAGCAATGTCCTCGGGCATTCTATAAAAACTTTCTGCAAGAGTAATTTGTAAGTTTTTGTTTTTAAAGAAATCAATGATTTTTGTATTGATAGTACTAGGATCAATTTTGTTATGTCGTTTATACTTTGACCTCAGTGAGTTCAAATAAACTTCATCCTCAATAAAAGGTATAGAGATATTTAGGTCAATACAAAAGTCATTCATGCTGTATTTAACAAACTAAATAACATAATGTTAGTAAAAACTTTATGTGAAGTTCCTATTGAACTTTTCAACAATTCATTAATTGAAGTCAATAATATTGATTGGTCAAGTGTTGTTGATCCTTCACGCAAAGCAAGTGATGTGTTTTCAACAAGCACTGCGATTCACATGCGAGTTCATAAAGTTACAGATGACACACCAAAAACACTACGTGGATATTGTTCAGTAGTAGAGTGTGTTGATTCTTTACCTAACTCATTGCTATATCCAGAAGCATACAAACTTGCAAACTGGATTTACAAACATGTTAATGGGTTACGTTTAGGTAGAATCATGTTAGTTAGGCTTGAAGCAGGTGGTTCTGTAGGATTACACATTGATCCATTTGAGTACTTTAAAGTATACTCACGATATCATGTACCCATCATTACAAATAGTAATGTACTATTCAGCGGCGGTGATGATTCAGAAAAAGAACACATGCCTGTAGGAATGTTAAGCAGACTTAACAATCGCAAGCCTCACATGCTAGTTAACGGTGGTTCAGATTTTAGAGTTCATTTGATTGTTGACGTTGAAACTGAAGGTGGAAACATCATATTTTAATGTGGTCAATGTTCATCCTATAGAATTTACGTTCATTATCAGATACATCACTACCTAGAACTAGTTTTGTTCTACCATGAATAAAACTGTAGTTGTCATAGATTGCAATATCATACGTATCCCAAACATGTTTGTGATATAGTTCAGGATGTTCCAGTAACTCATCTATGTATGTTTGTATCAAAGAACAATCAAGTTGTTTGATGTTATCAATATACACTTCCTTAATCCACGCATTCAAGTGTCCGTGTCTAACATAATAGTTAAGACGCAATGACTTGTTGCCTGTAACAGGGTGTATCTTAATAAAATCATGCAGTTGTTCGTCAGTACCCATACTGTACCAACTTTGTTGTAATATAGTAACTCGGCTAATCAATTCTTTGAGTTTAGGTGAAAGGTACTCAATACCATCTTCAATGTTCAGCCAATATGTATTGCCTGATTCAACATTGTTGGGGTTCTTAACGATCCATAATGCACGATGAGGGAATGGATTTTCTTTACGATTTGGTATATCAGCATGCCAAGCCATTACATCATTGCTAATGATCTTGGTTGAATGTATCTTGTTACTGAATTCAGTTATGTGATATGTCTTGTCGTTTTCTGATAGAGTAATACTACGTTCATTGCTATAGATGTAATCTTGTTGATTCCAAGGCTTGCCAAAACTGTGTCCAAACTTTGCATAGTCTAGTTCAGTAAAATTCATCTTTTTAAAAACAAGAAGTTTTCTTTGATAAATCAATTGTCTCCAGTAGTCAGTTGACTCATTAAAGAAATCTAATGGGTTATCAAATTCAACGATTGTTCCCCAAGATTTATGTATGGGTGTTAATCTCATACTGATATTTATATGCGTGGTTAGTTTAACGGTAAAATCAAACATTGCCAATGTTTAGTCAAGGGTTCGACTCCCTTACCCCGCACCAGTTTTAGGATCGGTTCAGCAAACATAAAGCTAACTTTGGATGTCTAGCGACAAAAACGATCCTGTTATATATGCGACCTTAGCTCAGATGGATAGAGCACCAGGCTACGAACTTGGGGGTCAGGAGTTCGACTCTCTTAGGTCGCGCCATGCTCTTTTAGTATAAAGGTATTACAATACATTGGTAATGTATAGACACTGGATCGTTACCAGTAAGGAGCACCAGCTATAAATATTCACATGTTTCAAAAACTCAATGTGGATATCAACGTAGGTAACTTTTCTCATGGCAACAAAATTACTGAATATTCGTATACTGTATTAAATGACAAATCAGTACCGCTTATTCAGTATCATGTTGCGTTAGGAGAATGCCGCGAAAAAATGTTACAACTTCTTCCGGAGAGATTCCGTTCTGCATTCGTTATTAACATAATGAATATAGCAGGTATAGTTGTACCACACACTGATAGTAACATTAGGTGTACTATCAATCACTATGTCCAAACGAATGATGAGGAAACTATTTTCTTTGCATTCAAAGAAAATGCTGAGGGTTTTCAAATAACAAATCAAACGAATGGTAGGTTATTTAAACTTGATGAAGTGAATCGTGTTGATTCTTTTATAGCAAAAGCCGGAGAAACATGGATACTAGATGTTACCAAACCTCACGGTGTTAAGGGTCAAATGCCTATTAAAGATTATCGTGTTGCGATAGTTATGAATACTAATACCTATTCGTATCAAGAGGTATTAGAAATGTTGAAAGAAACAAATTCAATTTAATGTGTCGGTGGCAGAGTGGTCCAATGCAACGGATTGCAAATCCGTAAAACCGTGAGTTCAAATCTCACCCGACATTCCAGTTAATGCCGCTGTCGTCTAATGGTAGGACGCTTAAAAAGGTGACTCTGACAAGAGTACATACAGCAACATAAAAATTCCATGTTAAGGAAGTTATGGAGGTTCGATTCCTTCCGGCGGCACCAATTATGCTCTGTTATTTCATGTGGTAGAATTCCGGTTTTGTAGTCCGGCGAGGATAGTTCAAGTCTGTCACAGAGCACCAATTATCCTCTGTGTAGTGTAACGGGAGCACACACGGCGCGCGGTGGTGAAGGTTCAATTCCTTCCACAGAGGGCCTAATACAATGGATGTATAGCAAAGTGGTAATGCAGTATCTTCATACGGTACCTATCGCTAGTTCGAATCTAGCTACATCCACCAATTTACTGTCAAGTGTTTTGTCTCGTACAAATTCTTTGACATTTGTAGAACGAAGTCGATCTTGGTAAGGCTCTTTATTTTTAAGAGCATACTCATATAATGCTTTGAGTCCAGGGTTTTCTTTTTCCATACAGTATTTATTTTCAAAATAAATATCAGATGCAGTATTACAAGGAATTAGAAGTTAACCATTTTGATGTTATTGTGAACAAGACAATAACGTACATAAAAGAACGTACTTCTATTCTTGACGTACCTTTTGATTACAACTGGTACGCAGTCAATTTTGTTGACTTAGTTAAGTATGTCCCTGAGTTAGATGATGCATTCAAGCAGTATAGTTTGGTTCCAAACTTTGCCGCTTTCTTTGTGGTATACAATAACAAGTCTACACAAATACACAAAGATATGTACCCATTAACATCACGAGTTAATTTTCCTATATTGAACTGTAAAGGTACATATACTGACTATTATAAAAATGTAGTCTTTCAAAAGACTACTAATTTGATTACTGGTATAAGTAGCTACCAAGTAACAAACACTGATTATGAATTAGTAGATTCTGTTGAGATTAAAAAGGCAACTTTACTAAATGTACAAGAAGCACATAAAGTTGAAGTGCCCGACGGAAATCCTATACCTAGAATAACATTGACTATTGGCTTTGACAAAGATCCTACATTTTTGTTAAATTGATAATAGTTCGTTAAAAAGTTTTGAGATAGACGGTGAGATTGAGTCCCTTGTATGCTAGGTCCCTATTCTTGTGACTGACACGCCAGTAGCAGTATGAGGTTGTTAAACTCTCTCATTCGAGACAATCAGTTGAGTCCTTGAGAAAGATAGACTGGCGCTCAAAAACCTATACATGGGTCGTTAACTCAGTGGACAGAGTACTTGGCTTCGAACCAAGGAGTCAGGGGTTCAAATCCTCTACGACCCTCCAAACAATGGAAAGTAATGCAGGCGCGATGGTGTGCCGACTAGCCTTGAAAACTAGGTTCTCCGATAAGGGGATGGGGTTCGACTCCTCTGCTTTCCGCCAAAATCATAAATATGAACATGTTACTATATTGTTATCCATTGTCTCATAACATCATAACTCTTGATGAAGTTGAGTCAATTCAATTGATGAGTCAAAAAAATGAAAGTAAGTTCATTGACTATGTAAGTCAGTATGGTCATCGTGATAACAATAAGTTTTTAACACCGTTCAAGTTTCATTCTTTCTACCATGAACTACCTTTTATAAAAAAGTTAGTTAGTGGTTGTTCGCTAAAAACTTTCCCAGTCATTATGAAACATACTGCTGGTTCAACGGTACGTAGACACATTGATGACCACAAAGATAGGCGAACATTGTTGAGCATACCTATTTGCCCTGAGGTAAATTATCCGCCCACATATTTTTGGGAAACAATGGAATCAATAGAACCAATAGCAATAGCAACATTTGACACGATGTTACCTTGCTTGTTTAATACTACTCTTATTCATGGGTTGACAAATACACATGAAAGTGATAGAATAAACCTTCAATTTTGTTTCAGCGAACCCATTGAATTGGTAGCTGAACTGTTCAACAGCAAAAAACTGTTCAACTAAAATAATTTATGTTGTCCTTAGTGTAGTGGCCTGCACCCCATGTTGTGACCTTGGTAGTAAGAGTTCGATCCTCTTAGGACAACCCAAACAATTTAATGTCGCTTTAGCTGATGTGGTCATAGCGGTGGGCTGAAAACTCATGGAAGTTGGTTCGATTCCAACAGGCGACACCAAACAATAGTTCCTTATTTCAGTGGTAGAATATCACATTGACATTGTGAAGGTCACTGGTTCGAACCCAGTAGGAACTACCATTAGCTCGTTATAGTTCAATGGATAGAACATATTCCTCCTAAGAATAGGATTCAGGTTCGATTCCTGGTAGCGAGACCAAGATAAATATCTGCATGACGAAAAGAATATTAGCAACTTTATTCATCACAATCATGTGTGGTATTTGTCATGCTAACTCAATTGAAGATTCAAAAAATCGTGCAATGATTGCAACTGTAACAGATGCAGTTACAACATCACTTGTGCTTTCACACGGTGGACATGATTTGAATCCATTGATAGGAACAAGTCAGTCAAGAATTGTTCCTATAACTTTAGCTAAACTAGCATTGATAGGTGTTCTTGCAACATCTAACTTGCCAGAAAAAGAAAAAGAACAAAGTTTAAATGTTATTACATCAGTTTGGGCCGGAGGTTCTATTAACAACTTGTTAGTACTTGCAGGCGCTGCAAACCCAGTAATTCTAATAGTTGGTACTATTAGTGCTTTTGTAATATACGATAAAATCTCAACTACACCTTGACAATTATTCATAATTGTCATATACTATGAAAGTAAATACATGTAGAACATACACAAAGGAGTAAACATGGCTGTTCTAGCACTTGATATTTCCGGAGTACCCCGACAGTGGATCTCCAACGATGATGCAATCTCATACCACGCAACTAACAGTGTTGCATGGAGTATGGGTGACATTGTGGCAAAATACCGCGGTGGTGTTCAAAACGATGGCTCACTAAGTTACATCGAATCACCAAGTATCATTGCTATCAAGGGTCATGGATTTAACCCACACAAACATGCACATGTTGCATTAAGCAACAAAACATTGTTCGGTCGTGACCGTTATGTTTGTGCATACTGTGGAGATCACTTCCCTAACTACCATGATTTGAGTCGTGACCATATTTTGCCACGCTTTCATGGTGGTGAAAACACTTGGATGAACGTGGTTACTGCATGTAAAGAATGCAACAGTAAGAAGGGTCATAAGACACTAAAAGAATCACGAATGGAACTTCTTTATGTACCTTACGAACCTAACCACTTTGAAAACATGATTCTACAGAACCGCAACATTCTTGCGGATCAAATGGAATACTTGATGACAGGTGTCCCTAAGCATTCAAGGATTTTGTTGTCTTAGAAAGAGTTTATTGATTCTATATAGAGTTGATAAAGTCTGAAAACTTTGAATGAAGAAGGGTACAAACAACATGTACCTTTCTTCGTTTGTATCATTTTGTAAATTGTGATTCACATGTGTATCAAACATGTAAGCACAGTTCTCGCTCCAATCTATCTTGTATGTTGGCTTGTGATCCTCATCATAGAAAAATGTAGGAGTTGATTCGCAGTTGTATAATGGAATTTGTATAACTGCTTTGCGACGGTTGTCTTTGTGTATAGGTAAGCCAGTACCAGGACTAAATCGCATAACCATCATAGGAGTTTCATATAGTTGTATGACTGGATGAAATTTTTGTTTAATAACGGTACAATCAAGATTTTTAAATATTGATTGACCCCATTCAAGTTTTTCCCAATCGTCTTGATTAGATGATAAAACTTGTGATAGAATTTCTTTTGTGTTTAATTGTAGTTCGGGAAGTTTGATGTAAGGTAACATCTACTATTTACTTGACAAAAAAGTTGCCGTATGATAAACTACATTAAATAAAGATACAGTGAGTAACTTCACTGTTTCACAATCGCCCTTGTATCCTTAGTGGTAGAGGTCCTGTTTTGTAAGCAGGGTGTGGTGGTTCGATTCCATCCTGGGGCACCAAAGATTATTCCCTAGTAGCTCAGTCGGTAGAAGCGCCAAACTGTTAATTTGGATGTCGGAAGTTCGAGCCTTCCCTGGGGAGCCAATAAAATATAACCTCTAACCAACGTATAGGCATAAATACTTATACAGGTTAGAGGTTATACATCAAATGTCAATATCATCAAATAGAGTTAAAGCATGGCGCCATCGCACTAAAGAACGAATGGTTGAGGCTATGGGCGGAAAGTGTCAGTGTTGCGGATACGATGCATGTAAAGAAGCATTAGCATTCCACCACATAGATCCTTCACATAAAGAATTAGCGTTTGGAAATTTACGAGCCAATCCTCAAACTTGGATTAAGGTAGTCGAAGAATTAAAAAAATGTATATTAGTGTGTCATAATTGCCATAGTGAAATACATGCCGGGTTTCGTGAAGTCCCTGAGGTGTATACTGCGTTTGATGAATCATTCGCTGATTATAGACAACTAAAAACAGAATACGATTCTTGCCCTCATTGTGGTATAGAAAAACCAAAATCTAATAAGTTTTGTAGCCCAAAATGTGCATCATCTAACCGTCGAAAGGTTGACTGGAATAGCATTAATGTGTTAGAATTACTAGAAGAACACGGTATAACAAAACTAGAAGAAATGCTAGGAGTTTCTAATGCCGCAATTTATAAACAGCGAAACAAAATCCTAAAAGGAAAACAACATGCTAATTGCAGATAACGGTGGACATAAAACTTTTTGCGAAGTGAAAAAGATTCACGTAGGTGAAAACAATAACCATGTTCGTATCTATACCACATTTGATGGCTCTCGTGAGCCAGACTATCAGCAAACTAAGTTTGAGGCATTTTTAACTGACCAAGAACTTGACGCACTAAGACAAACGCTAAACGCCTAATATATCTGGCTGTAGCACAATGGACAGTGCAGTAGCCTTCTAAGCTATTGATCCAGGTTCGATTCCTGGCAGCCGGACCAAACACTGTTGTAAAAATACAACAAAAAAGATTTGACAATAAATCATTTTGGTGCTATACTACTTGTATTGAAGTTGATAAAGCAATCTTGCTTATCACGAAGGCTCATTAAAATTTTGTAAAGTACTTTAGGCTGATGACGGCAATCAGAAAGCAGTCTGAAATCTGACCCCATTGCAGTAGCTTTGCCGAGCAAATGTGAAGGGAGTTGATATGATGAAAGTGGTAGACATGGGGGCTTTAGAGGTCCCCGCAGTAAACAGCGTGTAGGTTCGAATCCTACTATCATTTATCAGATATCAGCCTAAAGTATTTTACAAAAATCTATTGACAATAAATGCAAGTGGTGTTATACTACTTGTATTGAAGTTAAGAAAGTGATCGTGCTTTCTTACAAACAGTCTTTAACAATTTAAATTTTGTATAGACCCTGTTAAGTTCAGGGCTCTATACGAGAATGTATTAGGTTAACAACCCCACTAGGTTGTTTACTGTCTTTTAAAGTACCCGCCGGGGTACACACAGTAAATGACATGAAGCAGGGTCAGTAGCTTAGGCTATGTAGACTCGGAGTCGCGGTGGACAAGTTGCAAGTAATATGTTTAGTGTCTTATCGGTAGACGGTACCGTGAGAAGGCTGCGGCGCAGTTGCGACATTAAGCACCCCAATATGTTTTCGTATAGAGTTTATATGCAAACGACTTACGATATTGTAAGGAAGATTCAGCGTTACGCACTGAATAACCTTGATGGTATTCGTATAAAGTTTATTACAACTTGCATGAGTAGGTCGTTTACTTATAAGTTTGTATCACTGTACCGAGAAGTGCCTTAGAGCCCATTTTAAGATTATGAGTACAGTGATACTTTTGGAGCATTCGTCTATCGGTTAGGACATCAGGTTTTCATCCTGAGAAGAGGAGTTCGACTCTCCTATGCTCTTCCAAGTTTTTGCAGTGATGGAGAAGACAGACGCCCGAAAGAGCGTTTCATACTAGTTGTCACAGTGGTTCGAGTCCACTGGCTGCGCCAAACAGACACGAGGGTGGCAGTAGACACTGTCCAAGATGGTACCCATGTAAAAGCTCATCAACAATACTAAGGCAATAGTTAGTACTAGAGTAACTGAAAACCGACCCGGGGGAGACTTCCCGGGCTTCACGAAAGTGACGAACGATAAGCAAAGTCGGTCCAGGTAGGGTAAGGAAAAGTATTGTCAGCGGAAAGACTGTAACAAGGACAGAAGTTATGGGTTGCGTAGCACTCAATAACGCCGTGTATTCCTTGAACAAATTTATGCTTCGTTAGCTCAATCGGGAGAGCGCCACCCTGTCACGGTGGAGGCAAGGGGATCGAAACCCCTACGAGGCGCCATAATTGGAGAGTTGGGTGAGCTGGCTGAAACCACCTTCCTGCTAAGAAGACATATGGAGCAAAAACTCTGTATCGAGGGTTCGAATCCCTCACTCTCCGCCAGAGCAAATAGTAGTCTCCTGTTATATGACTACTCAATGTTTGTTAGTTTCAATGGGTGTTATAGAAACTAACATTTTTTAAACAAAAGGAAATTGACATGAAACGTAGTAAACGTTAGTGTCAATCTTGATCCCGTATTGGTCAAGGTTGGCACGTAAAATCAATTAATTACGACAACCCTTGGTAGCGCAGTGGTAGCGCAACGGACTCTTAATCCGCTGGTCGTCAGTTCGAATCTGACCCAAGGGACCAATATGGGGGTATAACTTAACGGCTAAAGTAAGGGGCTTTTAACCCCGAAATCAGAGTTCGATTCTCTGTGCCCCTACCATATAAAAACACATTGACTTGCCTCCAGGTAATAGTCAAATTGAAGCCGAGCCAGGATGCAGAGTCTCGGATTAAAGACTAAGTGTGT